>Ga0172379_10004360_pt1 | contig 21047 bp, 14 predicted proteins | sample GrowelOW334metaG_FD_119756 | JGI IMG/M metagenome (GOLD analysis project Ga0172379, IMG submission 119756) | Groundwater microbial communities from an aquifer near a municipal landfill in Southern Ontario, Canada - Groundwater well OW334 metaG | ecosystem: Environmental > Aquatic > Deep...
CTGTCTATCATCACTTTTTGACCACGGATTAAGTATATTTTATTCATTAATACTTCATCGGGGATTACTAATGCACTTGTTTGGGCAACCTTTTCCATAATTTTGTTTCAAATAAAAAATTGTAGAATCATCACATTAGCACATCAGCTAATCAGCACATCAACTCCCCCACCCCTCCCGATCCAAACTTCTGTATTGAATGGCTTCACCCAGGTGATCGGCCTGAATATTCTCGGCGCCCTCCAGGTCGGCGATAGTCCGGGCCACTTTGAGGATGCGGTCGTAGGCTCTGGCCGAGAGTCCCAGCTTTTCCATAGCATTTTTGAGGATGGCCTCGCCAGCGCGATCGGGGGTACAATAGAGGTGCAGCAGTTTGGTGTTCATCTGTGCATTGCAATAGATGCCTGCCTCCTCGAACCGAAGACGCTGAATCTCCCTTGCCGCGATCACCCTCGCCCGGATGGCATCGCTCGATTCGCCCGAACTCATGGCTGAAAGCTTGTTGAAGGGCACCGGCACCACCTCCAGGTGGATGTCAATGCGGTCGAGCAAGGGTCCCGATATCCGGTTCAAATATTTTTGCACAATCCCCGGTGCGCAAACACACTGTTTGGTGGGGTGGTTGTAGAACCCGCACGGACAAGGGTTCATAGAAGCTACCAGCATAAAGGAGGCAGGGAACTCCACAGATGATTTGGCCCTCGAAACGGTGATCGTGCGGTCTTCCAGAGGCTGCCTCATTACTTCGAGCACCGATCTTTTAAACTCTGGAAGTTCATCCAGAAACAGCACCCCATTGTGCGCCAGGGAGATTTCCCCCGGCTGGGGAATGGTACCCCCACCGACCAGAGCGGCATCAGAGATGGTGTGGTGCGGACTGCGGAAGGGCCGGCAGATCATCAAAGAGGTTTGATTTTCAATCTTCCCGGCTACGGAATGGATCTTCGTTGTCTCCAGTGCTTCTTTTAAAGTAAAAGGAGGCAGTATCGTAGCTATTCGTTTGGCAAGCATCGTCTTACCTGCCCCGGGAGGCCCGATCATGATTAAATTGTGACCGCCTCCGGCGGCGATTTCGAGCGCTCTTTTCACATTTTCTTGCCCCTTCACTTCGGAAAAGTCAACTTCAAACTTGCTTTTGTTGGCATTGAACTCTTCACGGGTATCAATCACTGTTTGTTTGAGGGGAATGGCGCTGTTGAAATAGTCGATTACTTCACGGATATTTTCGACTCCGAAAATTTTCAGTTTGTCCACAACCGCCGCTTCCCGTGCATTCTGAAGTGGCACAATAAGCCCTTCAAACCCTTCCTCCCTAGCCCTAATAGCTATAGGGAGTACTCCTTTGACCGTCTGCAATCCACCATCCAGGGAGAGCTCGCCCATCATCACATAGCGGCCAATCTCCGGGGCATAGATCTGTTCGGATGCAGACAGGATTCCCATGGCAATGGGCAGGTCGTAACAGGAGCCCTCTTTGTGAATGTCCGCGGGAGCCATGTTGATCACCGTCTTTTTCCCGGGCAGCTTAAATCCGTTGAAACGCAGGGCAGCGTCAATTCTTTGCTGGCTTTCACGCACTGCCAGGTCGGCCAGTCCAACCATGTTGAAACGGATGCCCCTCGACACATCCACCTCTATTGTAATCGTGGTTGCATCAATTCCATGCACCGCGCTGCCATAAGTTTTTATCAGCATGACTATTCGGTTTTACTCCATTTACCGTGATATCCTTAAATATACCGAATTTTGAGGAGAAAAGGAAATTTAAAGGCGGCTAATTGCAGTTAACCGGAATGATTTTATGCCTCAACTGAGAACTAGGAGCCATCAAAATATCCCTTATATTTGTCTGGATATTGTTGCGTTTTAGCAATTGTGTATCGTAAGAAGTTTTACCGCAAAAGAGACTAAGGATGCTCAAAGGGCACAAAGTAAAGTCCTGACTTATTGAGTTTTTGTGACCTTTGTGTGTTGACTTTGAGCCCTTCGTGGTAAATACATTTTTAATTCGTAATTTTTAATCTTTAATTCGATCCCTCCGTGTCAGATATTATCCGTCTTTTGCCCGACTCCGTTGCCAACCAGATCGCTGCCGGCGAGGTGATCCAACGCCCAGCCTCAGTGGTAAAGGAGTTGGTCGAAAATGCCATCGATGCAGGAGGCGATGCGATCACCGTCAATGTCAAGGATGCAGGCCGTACGCTCATCCAGGTTACTGACAACGGGAAAGGGATGTCGCCGGCCGATGCCCGGATGTCGTTTGAGCGGCATGCCACCTCAAAAATTCATGAGGCAAATGATCTCTTTTCTATCCGCACCATGGGTTTCAGAGGGGAGGCGCTGGCATCGATTGCATCGGTGGCAGAGGTAGAATTGCGCACCCGTCAACAGGGCGAGGAGCTCGGCACTTTTCTGCATATCCTCGGCTCCGTTTTGCAGAAGCAGCAAACCGACCACTGTCCGGAGGGTTCCAATTTCTCGGTAAAGAATCTTTTCTTCAACGTTCCGGCAAGACGTAAGTTTCTAAAATCCAATAGCTACGAACTAAAAAACATCATCACCGAAATACAACGGATCGCCCTTGCGAACCCTGAGTTGGCCATCTCCTTCTTCCACAACCAGGCGCCGGTTTACGAACTTCCATCGGAGAATATCCGAAAACGGATTGTTAGTCTATTCGGTAAAACAATCAATCAGAGCCTGACCCCTGTTGAGACAGAGACGACCTTGGTCAAACTGACCGGATTCATCGGTCAGCCAAAGTTTGCGAAAAAAAGCTTTGGTGAACAGTTTTTCTTCGTGAACGGCCGTTTTATGAAGCATCCATTCTTTCACAGGGCTGTCATGCAAGCCTATGAGCGCATTCTTCCACCCGATGCCATCCCTTCCTATTTTCTCTACTTAGAAGTTGATCCAGCCACCATAGACATCAACATCCATCCAACCAAAACCGAGATCAAATTCGAAGACGAGCAGGCCATCTGGCACATTCTCAGCGCCTCCATCCGGGAGGCCATCGGCAAATACAACCTCATGCCTACTATTGATTTCGATCAGCGCGGTTCTATCGAAATTCCCCTACTTCCCGGTAGGGGAAGCAGTTTTGCCCCTCCTGAAATTGAAGTCAACCGGTATTACAACCCCTTTCAGCCGGAGAGCTATCCGGGTAACCGGAATGATTTTGGCCTGGAGAGCAGCCAAACCGGACATTGGGAAAAGCTTTACCAGGGAATGGAGAATCAGAAAGACGGGGAGACGGAGAGACGGAGAGACGGAGAGACGGGGAGACGGGGAAACGGAGAGACGGAGAGACGGGGAGACGGGGAAACGGAGAGACGGAGAGACGGAGAGACGGAGAGACGGGGAGACGGGGAAACGGAGAATAGACAGGTTACACATTCGCTGGGTAGCGAGCAGGAATACCAGTTGGCCAATTTCATGCAGCTGAAGAACAGATATCTGCTTACCCCGGTCAAATCGGGATTGATGGTGATCGATCAGCGCGAGGCCCATGCCCGGATCTTGTATGAAAATTTTATGCAGAATTTCAATTCGCACCTTGCAGCCAGTCAGCGGCAACTTTTTCCGCCGGTATTGGAATTGAATGCTGCTGATGCTGAAATTTTGAATGCACTTCGGGAAGAGCTGCATCAACTTGGATTTGATATCAGACCCGGGGAAGAAAACCATTTTTACATCGATGGTACTCCGGGAGTGCTAAGCCATTTGGATGCCAAAGAAATGGTTGAAACAGTTATTGCCTCCTTCCAGGACCGACCGGTAGATCTGATGGAGGAGATAAAGTCACAGTTGGCACTGGTGTTGGCACAATCCTCGGCTGTAAATTACGGCGTCTCCCTGAAGCAGGAGGAGATGGTCTCACTTTTCAACCAACTTTTCACTTGTCAATCTCCGGGATTCTCACCCACAGGAAGGAAGATTATCTCCATCATTGCGCTGACCGACATTGAAAATCTGCTGAAGAGTTAGCGTATCTCGTCCGATTCCTTATTTTTGCATAAAATGATTTGAAAATTTTACCATGCAATATCGCCCTACTTCACCATATTCCATCCCACCAGTAGTTAAGAATTTGATTATGATCAATATTCTTATGTTGGTCGCTACCTGGGCATTGAAATCAACAGGAATTGACCTCACGGAGAAACTCGGTCTTTACTTTCCGGGCTCTCCACATTTCAGACCCTACCAGCTGGTGACACACCTCTTCATGCATGCCAACTTTGGACACCTGTTTTTCAACATGTTTGCGCTCTACATGTTTGGAAAAGTGCTCGAGATGGTATGGGGTCCCAAACGTTTCCTGATCTATTTTCTGGTAACCGGTTTGGGTGCAGCCACGCTTCACCTGTTCGTGAATTATCTCGAATTATCGCATATTGCCAAAACTGTGGATGCCTTTGCCAACACACCCTCGCCAGAACTGCTCTCCTCCTTTGTCAAGGCAAATCTGGGTGGACAGGCGGCCCCATGGGTGCACGACTTTATCAACAAATGGTCAGAGACGCCCGGTAATCAGGCATATGCACAACAGGGGATCGATATGGTGCAGCAAATTTTTAATGAGAAGATCAATATCCCGACAGTCGGGGCTTCGGGCGCTGTATTCGGAATTTTGCTTGCTTTCGGCGTGCTTTTCCCCAACACCGAACTGATGCTCCTTTTCCCCCCGGTTCCTATCAAGGCCAAATATTTTGTCATGGGTTACGGACTCATCGAGCTCTACCTGGGGTTTACCCAATCCAACAGCAATGTAGCCCACTTCGCCCATCTTGGCGGAATGCTCTTTGGGTACCTGCTGTTGCGTTACTGGAATGCCAGTTCAAAGAATTTCTATTGATCAGACATGGCGCTTACCGACGAAATAAAGCTCTCTTACCAGCATGGCTCCTATCTCACTAAGTTGATCTACATCAACATTGCGATCTGGATAGCTGTCCGGCTGGCTGCTGTATTTCTTGTTCTCGGGGGCAACGAAGATCTTAGCTATATTGATTGGCTGGCCCTGCCTGCCTCTTTCGGGCAATTTCTGAGCCGTCCCTGGACCCTCTTCACCTACTTGTTCCTTCATTACGAGTTATTGCATATTCTAATGAATCTGCTTTGGCTCTACTCCTTTGGGCGTATTTTTCTTGAGTACCACCAGCCCCGAAAGTTACTAAGCCTTTATATTTTCGGTGGAATTCTCGGAGGACTCTTTTTCATGGCTGCATACAATTTCTTCCCTTATTTCCGGAATGCCGTCGAATTCTCCAGACTCCTTGGCGCCTCTGCTGCTGTCATTACAATTGTGGTCGCCACAGCCGTTTATGTTCCCAATCATGTGATTCATTTGATATTAATAGGACCAGTCAAAATAAAATGGATTGCCCTTGTTTCGGTCGTATTTTATGTTGTGAACCTTACCGGAGACAATGCAGGAGGTAATTTTGCCCATCTTGGTGGCGTCTGCTGGGGATTCTTATACATGTCGCTCTTAAAATCAGGTATCGACCTCTCCACACGGTCAGAGCGTTTTTTTGATAAACTTTTCAGCTGGTCGAAGCCCAAAAAGAAATTGACGGTCGAATACAATTCAGGATCCTACCGGGAATACGGGTACAACAGAAGTAAAAAACAGCAACAGGAAGAGGTCAACCGGATTCTCGATAAGATTAGTACTTCCGGGTATGATGCCCTGTCAGCCGAAGAAAAGGAAAAACTATTCAGAATGAGCGGCAAAAAATGAAGAAAAGCAAGGTCAAAAATCTCTTTTCGAAATTCGGGTTCGTCACGAACCTTATTTTTGGTGGATTGCTTTTGTTGGTTTATGCCTCTGTCTTGATACCTCCGGACACCTTCTGGCCAGCAGCATTTTTCGGGTTTCTCTTTCCCTATTTGCTTTTGATCAATCTTCTGTTCATTGGTTTCTATGCCTTACTGAAGTCCAGAAAACTGCTCCTTTCACTTTCCATTATCCTGATAGGTTACCAGCATCTTTTCAATTTCATACAACCCATCCCTCATTTCGGGACAGGGGTTGGGGGTATGAAGATTTTAAGTTTCAATGTACACTATTTCGCAAAGGACCTTTCCAGAAAACAAGCTGATCATCCCAAACTAATCGAATACCTTCGAAGTGTCAATGCCGATATCATTTGTCTTCAGGAAACGCGAATCCTTAAATCAGGGAAACTGTCGCCAGAGGCAATAAGGGATGCGCTTCCCGGAATAAAATATTATCATCTGGGTCATTCGAAGGCCAATGCCGGACCCATGACCCTATCCAAATTTCCGATTGTCAGGCTTGGCGAAATCCGTTTCGAACGCAGCGCCAACATGGTGCTATTTTCGGATATTGTTGTTCGCCCGGGTGATACGATTAGGGTATATAACTGTCATTTTCAATCCTACAAAATTACACCTGAAGATTACAGCCTGACCGATCCGGAAAAAAGCGGAACCAATGAGCAGCAATTGAAAGAGGCCCGCTTAATCAGCAAGAAGATGATCCTGGCCTTTACTTTCCGGGCACGGCAAGCTAGGACTGTTGCCGCCCACATTGGAAATTGCCCTTATCCGGTGATTGTTACCGGTGATTTTAATGACACACCACTCTCTTACACCTATCATGTACTGGACAAACATTTGAAAGACGCGTTCCAGGAAGCCGGATTTGGTATTTCCAACACTTATACCGCATTTTTACCTTTGTTTAGAATCGACTACATACTTCACAGTCAAAGATTTAATACAGTCCATTACCAATCCGATCCGGTCGGACTTTCTGATCATTTTCCCGTCACTGCCGTGCTTGAATACCTATGGTAAATTATGTTCCAAATTTTTTATCGAATCTGCCTGTTTTTTCCCATTATTGAGGTATATTTGAATTTAGAAACCGACCAAGAATTATTTTTCAAACACAAATAAATCCCCCAGCCGACATCGAAAAAGTGTTTCGGCAGGCAAATGAAGAATACAGTTTTTTCAAATGAAAAAATATCGCGCCATCGTCGTGGATGACGAAAAAAATGTTCGTGAGGTACTTGAACTGTTACTATTCCAGTATTGTCATGAGGTGGATGTTGTTGCATCGGCCTCTTCTGCTGCAGAGGCACGTGAACTCCTTAAAACACATGCTATCGATTTTATTTTTCTGGATATTTCCATGCCGAAGGAGGACGGATTTACTTTTCTCACCACGATTCCCAAAGAAAATTACTGCATTATTTTTGTTACTGCATTCGAAGATTATGCGTTGCGTGCACTCAAAGCCAGTGCCATCGATTATCTGTTAAAACCCATTACGCCCATAGATCTGGTAGAAGCTGTTTCCAAGGCAGTGCAGCATTACGAAATGCTCCAAAGTCGTGAAAAAGAAAAGCAAACCTATGAGGATTCACTGAAAAACCTTAGCGATAATATCAACCATGAATCCAAATATCTTACCAGGATCACCGTCTCCGAGCAATTTGGATTTCAGATTGTCAATACTTCGGACATCGTTTACCTGGAAGCTGACAGCAACTATACCATTATACACCTATCCGGATTAAAGAAAATTGTAGCAACCCGAACAATGGGCGACTTTGAAAAGATTCTTGACCAGCCTGAATTCTTCCGCATTCATAAATCCATCATTATCAACCTAAATTACCTGAAAGCGTATTCCAGTTATCAGGGTAATTTTGTTACTTTGAATGATGGTTCAACCCTGAGCATTTCCCGCAGAAGACTAAATGACTTCAGGGATGCCATCAAACATTTCACCAAATCACTGGACTAACTTGAAAGGGAAATTACTGTCATTCCTGATTTTGCTTCTTTTTGCCCTTACAGATACATTGGCTCAAAGCCCTCTTGTGCAACACCTTACCACCTCTGAAGGCCTCCCTTCAAATGGGGTATACAAGATTATTCAGGATAGTAAAAAATTTATCTGGTTTGCAACCGATGCCGGTGTAGCAAGGTATGACGGTTCAAAATTTACCTATTACCGGAAACAAGACGGGCTGAGCAGCAACGATGTAATTGATATCCACGAAGACTCTTTCGGCAGAATTTGGTTTTTCCATTTCAATGCTTCCCTCAATTTCTATTCCGACAATTTCATTCACAACGGAAAAAACACCCCACTTCTTGACTCCTTGAAAGGTCCGGATTATTTTCATCAACTTTATGAAGATGAGAATCATACCCTATACTTCTATGGTAATTCACAACGGCTAATTCATACGTTGGATCCCAAAAATCATATTGTCAGGTACAGATTGCCGACAACCCCTTTTAAAAACAATATTAAACCACATACATTAGAGGCTATGTCCATTCTCTATATGAAAAAAAATGCAAATGGGGAATTTATTTTTTGGACACCGGCCGGATGTTATACGACCAAACAACTATCAAAAAGACCAGTTGAATTAGACAATTCTTTCAGATTCAAAGAGGTCGTTATTTCCTCGCCTAAAAGCAAATACATTCTGGTTAGGGAAGAAAATATGTCAAAATTTGAGGTAAAGAAATTTAATGACGAAATTACTTTTGATAAAATAGCACCTATTGACAATACCGGGTCTGAATTTATTTCATCCATTCTTGAAGACGAGAATGGCATCTTATGGATTTCCACCTATGATAAAGGGGTATATTGCTTCAAAGAGGGAAAAATTGTCTATCATTTCGAAATCAATGATGCAAAATCGATCATTCAGGATCATGAAAAAAATATATGGATCAGCTCGACGAAGGAGGGAGTATACAAAATCAGCCCATTTTTCGACCATCATGAGCACTTGCCGCGCAACGTTTTCGAGAGTTCCGGAATTTTCGCGCTTACTCAACACAATAGCACCTCAATTTGGTGTACGAATGGAAAATCGGTTTACCTTTTGAAAGACAACACTTTGTTCAAATTGGATTTTCAGAAAACCGAAAAATCTTTCAACCAGATATTACAAGTGAACGATCACACTTTATTGATAGGTGAGACCCGGAAGAGACCATTTGCCCTGGAAGGTATCCATTTCAATCAAGCGGGCAATAATATCATCGCTGAGAAAGTAAGTCAGTCTCCGATTGTTTTACAGAATTTTACCTATAACATTAGAAATGATTCAATCAATTTACACAATCAAAACTATGTCTTTCAAATTTCCACAGTTCAGTTTTTTAAAAAGATGAGGTATTTAAGAATTGGGGAACGAATTAACAATATCTATTTTAATACAAATAATGAATTAATTGTCAACGCAAAAAAAAATTACATCTTGCAATTCTCAGCAAAAAAAGAGTATTCGGAACTATCTTACTTCAACAACAAAGTGATCTCGGATCACCTGAATTTAAACAATAAGACAGAATTATTTAACATAGAAGGAGACAGTCTATTCATTTATTCCAACAAACAATTGAATAATCTTTCTGCGGCATTTGACCAGCCAATTAACATGCAAATCAAACATCTTGCCTATCAAGATTCTACTTTATTTATTGCTACTTCCAGAAACATATATGTATGTAAAAACCCTTTAAATATCCTTAAAAAGGAGCCAATTCTCCTGAATCTGATTGATATCAACTTTAATTCAATACATGGGATCTTATTCAACAACCAGAGACTATACATTGCCAGCGATGACGGTTTGACTTCATTGCCCTATTCTGACCTTACCAATAGCACCGTTCACGCACCAATTCCCTATTTCCAATCCATTCAGGTAAACGAACAGGAGAATCAGGTAATCAAAGGAGCTATTTCGTCTGTAAGCGGTCAACGGGTAAACATATCTTTCAGTTCCATCAATTATTCAGTTAGTCCCAATATCTATTCTTATAGATTGGATGGATCCGATGCCGACTGGACCTATGTAAAGGGGAATAATGTCGTTCTGCAAAATCTTCCCCGAGGGAATTACTCCTTTCTCCTTCGTGCCAGAAAACCTGCCTCTGCATGGAGTGGGCCCATCAAATTTGAGATAGGGGTCAGGGCAACCATTTGGCAACATCCATTGTTTTATTTTATTATCATAATATTTCTCACCGGGATTGCCTTCCTTATCGTCCTGAGAAGAAAAAACCTGGAACTGCGTAGACGCCAGATGGAACATCAGATGATCTTGTTGGAGCAAAAGTCACTTCAGTCCATGATGAACCCTCATTTTATTTTTAATTCCCTGGGCTCAATTCAAAACTATCTTCTCCACAACAAGGCCAATGAAGCAGGCATTTACCTCTCCCAATTTGCGCGATTAATCAGACAAAATCTGAATGCAATAAATACCTCAACAGTCGATCTCGAAGAGGAGGTGGATCGCTTAAGAAACTACCTTGATCTCGAGAGATTACGGATGGAGAATAAATTTACATATTCCATTGAGCTTGATGAGGCTGTTGAGTTGGATGATGTTTTAATCCCTTCCATGATCATTCAACCTTTTGTCGAAAACTCGATCTGGCATGGGATTGCAAACCTTGAAGTGAATGGGTTCATTGGTATCAAATTCAGGTTATTGGATGAAAAATCGCTTCAAATAACCGTTGAAGACTCTGGAATCGGCATCCAAAATACCGAAAAATATGTTTCACAAAGCGATAAACATTTGCATTTAGGCATGACCATTACCCGGAAAAGGTTGGCACTTCTTAGCCAAAAATATGGGGTAGAAACGAGTGTCAATTACAGGGAAAGATCGCCAGGATCTCAAATTCCCGGAACAATTGTAGATATTATCGTACCTCTGCTCAATGGAAAATCAGAAATTCGTTCTTGAGAAACTACCGTTCAATAAGCAAAATGTCCCTTTCCTTTATTCAACGACTCCATTGGCTCAAAATTAATTTTCTGTTCTTGGATAATTTATACTATTGTGACCGTATGCCTGTTGATTTTGACGTTTTCATCAGGTTACTTTCTGCTTTACCAAACCACCCAACTTTAGGAGATTACTTGATCCCTATTTAATGAGGTACTTAGATCGAGCGGAGGCAACAGCCAAAGCTCGCTAAGTGGCTTCATTGATCCAAACAGCCATTTCCCTTCTTATCTTCCACTTTTTCCTATATTTGTACATCACTACAACTATTAAAGAATCATGGAAACGACCAAATCAATAGATAAAAGAATTCTATCTGTCGATGCGTTACGCGGTTTCGACATGTTTTGGCTTATTGGTGGCACGGGACTCGTCCTTGCCATCGTAAAACTATTTGGAACTGGTGTGCAGGATCTTCTTCTTCCTCAATTGGATCACACCGAGTGGATAGGGTTTACTTTTTATGACCTGATCTTCCCCCTCTTTGAATTTGTTTTGGGAATGTCTGTTCTCTTTTCACTGAAGAAAATATTGCAAAAAGATGGTAAGGCTGCAGCTTACAAAAAGCTGATCAAAAGATTTACAGTACTGTTCATACTAGGGGTTATCTATTATGGTGGTTTGTCCAATGTCTGGCCAGAGATTCGTATCCTGGGAGTTCTACAGCGACTGGCCCTTACCTATCTTTTCACTGGAATCCTCTTCATACATTTTGAGCTTCGCGGAATGATTATCATCTCCGCATCGATTCTTATAGGATACTGGATTCTGTTCAGTTTCATCCCGCTACCGAATACCGGAGTTGTTGCTTTAACCCAACAATCCAACTGGGCACAATATATTGACTCACTCTTTCTTCCCGGTAAGAAAAATGGACCCGGTGGCTTATGGGACATTCTTGGAATCCTAAGTACCCTTCCGGCCACGGTCTCCTGTATGCTTGGTGTTTTTGCCGCTCGGGTATTGCAAAGCAAGAAACTGGACGACAAAAAAAGACTTATCTGCCTAATTGGAGGAGGATTGGTAATGTTGGTTATCGGTTATCTTTGGGGCATTCAGTTTCCCATTATCAAAAAAGTATGGACTTCAACTTATGTCTTGGTGGCTGGTGGATACAGCCTGATGCTAATGGGAATCTTTTACTACCTGATCGATGTGAAGGGCTATAAAACATGGACATCCATCTTCGTCTGGATTGGCGTTAATCCCATTACCATTTACATGTTAAGAAACCTGATCGACTTCGGCGGAATTTCAAAAAAACTGGTTGGCGGAGACCTCGCCATTATTGCAGGAGAGCAATGGGCTTATCTGTTGGCTAACATTGTTTCACTGGGACTTTCCCTGGTACTGCTAAAATTCATGTACGACAGAAAGATCTTCTTAAAAGCATAGTGTCCGATGAAAAGAGTCTCAATTTAAATAATTACACAGCGTTGCACGGAGAAGCACAGAGAACCACGGAGAAAAAAATCGCATTAAGCTCTGTGTAACTCTGTGCTTCTCTATGCAACTCTGCGTATGAATAACAATTAACACGAATTCTATGAACAAATTACTATTACAAAAATTAATCTTCTTGCTTCCTGCCTTTTTACTTGGGGCTCATACGAATGGTGAGCCCCGCACAACCGATTACACCAAAAATGTCAACCTTTTTATTGGCACCTTCCGGGATGGCCAGACCTTTCCAGGTGCATGTTATCCTTTCGGAAGCGTTCAACTGAGCCCGGACACCCGAAAAGAGGGGTCACTTGCCTGCGGAGGGTACTATTACCCCGATTCAATGATCCTTGGCTTCTCCCATACCCATCTGAGCGGCGTAGGTGAACCTGAATACCGGGATGTGTTGTTTATGCCAACCGTAGGAAAAATCCGGTTACAGTCAGGGAGAGAGGGTGTGAAGGGCACCGGTTATCAATCCTCCTACGATCACAAAGATGAAAAGGCTATTCCCGGGTATTATTCTGTTCTTCTAAAAGATTACAACGTGAAAGCCGAACTGACTGTCACAAGCAGAGCAGGATTCCACCGCTACACCTTCCCTAAATCTGATAGTGCCAGGGTGATCATAGACCTTCTTCATCCCGGAGGGGCAGAGGATCTGATCATCACCAAGATTTCCGATCACGAAATTGAAGGTCTCCGTCGTTCTCATGGTTGGGCCTGGGACCAGTATGTCTATTTTGTGGCACAATTTTCCAAACCTTTCAAATCATTTGAGATAGCAAAAAACGATACGCTTTTGGGAAAGGCTACATCCGGTCGCGGTAAAAATATCAAGGGAGTTGCTACTTTCTTCACCAGAGAGAAAGAGGAGTTACTCGTTAAAGTGGGCATTTCCGCGGTCAGTTGTGAAGGCGCCAGAAAAAACCTGTTGTCCGAAATTCCGGGATGGAACTTTGACGAAATTGTCAATCAGGCAGGAAAAGCCTGGAACAAAGAGCTTGGCCGTATTGAAGTAACCGGTGGCAGGGAGGACGACAGGATCCAGTTTTACACCTCAATGTACCGGCTTTGTATTTCGCCGAACCTCTTCATGGATGTCGATGGCCGGTACCGTGGTACCGATCATCAGGTTCATCTCGCGAAAGGTTTTGTAAATTATACAGTCTTCTCTTTGTGGGATACTTTCAGGGCTTTCCATCCGCTATTTACCATCATCGATCAAAAAAGAACTGTAGATTTCATTAAAACACTTCTGCAAATTTACGACGATGGAGGACGACTGCCGATGTGGCCCCTTGCCGGAAACTATACAGATGATATGCTAGGTTACCATGCTATCCCTGTTATCGCCGATGCGTACCTTAAAGGGATTCGGGGTTACGATACCATTAAGGCTTTCACTGCGATGAAACACAGTGCCGAAGTGGACAAACTGGGATTGAAATACTACAAGCAAATAGGGTTTCTCCCCTGTGATCACCAGGCGGAATCCGTCTCCAAAACATTGGAGTACAGTTACGACGACTGGTGTATCTCACAGGTTGCCAAAGCAATGGGTCAGCAGGAAAATTACATCAATTACCACCAGCGTGCCCACCACTTCGAAAATGTATTTGATGCCTCGACCGGCTTCATGCGAGGCAAAACCATTGACCGAAAATGGCTGACACCTTTCGATCCCAAAGAAAACTCTGCCTATTCAGAAGGGAATGCCTACCAGTATATGTTTGTCCCGCACGATGTGGATGGCTTAAAGACGCTGATGGGCGGGGACAAAAAATTTGCTGTCTGGCTGGATACCCTCTTTTTCATGCCATCCAAAGACCCGCTGAAAATCGGGGAGTACTGGCATGGCAATGAACCAGGCCACCACCTTCCCTACCTCTACGATTATGTTGGGGAAGCCTGGAAAACGCAGTTCCTGACCCACAAGATCCTGACCCAACTCTACCGGAACAAACACGACGGATTGGCCGGCAACGAAGACTGTGGCCAGATGTCGGCATGGTATATTTTGAGCTCACTGGGTTTTTATCCAGTTTCACCCGGACAGAAAATATACGCCATTGGATCTCCCCTCTTCGGGAAAGCCATCGTTCATTTGGAAAATGGAAAGTCAATTGTCATACGGGCGAAGAATAGTTCTCCTGCCAACTTTTACATCCAATCTGTTATCATGAACGGCAAGGAGTATCCCAAAGCCTACCTCAATCACGATGATCTGATGAAAGGGGCTGAACTCACCTTTACCATGGGTGCTTCACCCAACAAGCGTTGGGCGCAGAAACCTGAAAACAGGCCTTATTCCGAAAACGGTAAAGCTGTAACCATGCTGCCATACATTGAGTCGGGCAACCAATTGTTTCTCCGATCCACACGAGTATCCCTGGCTTGTGAGACGAAAGGAGCAGAGATACGGTACACCCTGAATGGGTCTGAACCAGACAATAACTCGGAATTGTACCGATCACCAGTCGAAATCAATAAGACAACCTTGCTTAAGATGAGAACCTATAATTCGGGACTGATGTCCAGTACTCCCGTAGAGGTTTCGATCAAAAAGGCTGAATTGAACGATGCCATTCTTATCACTGATCTTCTTCCCGGATTGGCCTACGATTACTTTGAACGGTTCTTTGTTCAGGCAACAGACCTTGAGCTGGTCAAGCCACTTTCAAATGGGGTCACACAAAATTTCAACATCCGGATGGCCAAAGTCCAAAGCTATTTCGGGTTATGGTTCAGGGGGTATATCAAGGTTCCTGCGGATGGTATTTATACTTTCTATCTTTCTTCAAACGATGGAAGCCATCTTTATCTGGATGGGAAAGAACTGATAGAAAATGACGGGAACCACGCCATGGTGGAGGAGCCCGGTTCTACTGGTCTTAAGGCAGGATACCATTCCATCGAGGTACAGTACATGCAATGTGGTGGAGGGAAAGGTTTAAAAGTAAGTTGGGATGGTCCCGGAATTGAAAAGGAGGAGATTCCAGGTTCCGTACTATTCAGAAAGTGATTGAAACGGTTTAATAGCAAAAAAAAGCAGCCCTGAAAATTTCAGGGCTGCTTTTCTAAATTTTGCGGTCAAATCGATATCTCTCTACAAAAGCGCATCAATTTTGGCGGCGAGGATCGTTTTTGGAACGGCCCCGACTTGCTTGTCTGCGATATCACCTCCCTTAAAAAAGAGTATGGTAGGAATATTTCTGATTCCAAATCTCGCGGCTGTTCCGGGATTGGAGTCAACATCCATTTTTGTAATAACAGCACGATCTTTGTAATCATCGGCAAGTTCGCTAACCAGCGGGCCAATCATCCTGCATGGGCCGCACCATTCTGCCCAAAAATCAACCAATACCGGCTTGTCGGATTGAAGGACAATCTCCTCAAAATTTGCATCTGTAACTTCAATGGTCATGAGATATATTTTAAAATTGTATATTGTATCGCGGTGACAAAGGTATAAAATTACGGAATTAATTTATACTAAAGTAAATTTCTGTCTGATTTTGCAAATAGGTTTTTAGTTCCTGGGTGAGGGTAACGCTTTTCGTTCTCGAAAACATCTGGACTTTCGTGTCGGTTTCAGGATCCACGAAATTGAATCGGAGCGTGGTTCGTCCACTGTTATTGGTCAATATATTTTCCAAATCTTCAAGGGCTTTTTCCTCCAATTTATCGATTGGAATATCCAGCAAAAGAGTCTCAGCCTTTTCTGCCAGCTCTTCGAGCAGCTCCATTTTTGCAGGTTTGAATTCGAAGTCATTTCCACCGCTCCAACGTTCTGATACCCGGCCACGAACCAACAAAAACAGCCCTTTCTTGCAGAACTTGCTAAAAGAGACATAGTCATTCCCAAACAGCATGATTTTCAATGAGCCATTGTAGTCGGTCAAAACCATACTGGCGAAATTTTTCCCATTTTTGGAGATTCCTTCCTGTGCATCCGTAACGATACCGGCCATAATCAGGTCGCGGTTTTTGAATGCCAGCAGATCAGTGGTCAGATCAGAAAAGGTGACCCCCTTCGTGCAGTAGCTGTTGATCTCCATCTTGTATTCATCCAGCGGATGCGCTGACAGATAGATGCCAATAAGATTTTTTTCTTTTTCCAGCGCAACAATGTTTGGCCATTCTGGCACATTGGGAATAGCAGGAAGTTTGACGGAGATGGGTTGGATATCGCCAAACAGGTTGGCCATGGAACCCGATTTCTCACTTTGAATCTTGTTGCCGTATTTGATGAGCGCCTCAATGAATGTGCTGCCATCACCAGTATCGGCAAAAAACTGCGCCCTGTTCATCGTTTGAAAGCTGTCAAAAGCGCCCGCCGCTGCAAGTCCCTCCAGATTCTTTTTGTTGGTAGACTGAAGATTTACCCGCTCTACCAGGTCGAAAATACTTTTGTAATCGCCATTTTGGTCCCTTTCCCTGAGAATATCGGCTACTGCCCCGGCCCCGACCCCCTTTATTGCAGTAAGTCCGAAGCGGAGCGCTCCATTTTTATTGACAAAGAAAGAGGCCCTCGACTCATTCACATCCGGGCCAAGGACTTTCATGCCCATGTGGTTGCATTCGTCCATGAACAGGGAGATTTTGTCCGAATTGGAGAGATTGCAACTCAATACAGCTGCCATGAATTCAGATGGATAGTGCGCTTTCAGATAACCGGTCTGATAGGCAATATATGCATAACAGACAGAGTGTGATTTATTAAAAGCATAGGATGCGAACGACTCCCAATCTTTCCAAATCTTTTCGGCGAGCGAATCAGTGGCCCTACCCATCGCTTTGCATCCTTCAACAAAAGGGATGTTTTGTTTACAGCCTTCCTTGAATTTCACTTTGAGCTCGTCCATCATCTTCCGGTCCTTTTTCCCCATCGCCTTGCGCAGCGAATCTGACTGACCACGACTGAAATTTGCCAATGCCCTGGCCTGAAGCATAACCTGCTCCTGATAAACAGTAATTCCGTATGTATCTTTGAGATAGGCTTCCATCATGGGATGATCGTAAACCACCTCCTCTCGTTTGTGCTTTCTATTGATGTAGGAGGGAATGTATTCCATCGGGCCCGGACGGTACAAAGCGTTCATGGCCACCAGATCTTCAAAACAGTTGGACTGTAGCAATTTGAGCCATTTTTTCATTCCTGCCGATTCGAACTGGAAAATAGCTGTTGTTTCGGCCGCACTAAAAAGTTCGAACGTTTTGGCATCATCCATTGGTAAATGATCGATATCCAGATTTATTTTCCTGGTAAGCCTGATGTTTTCGAGACATTCCTTGATGATGGAAAGGGTCTTCAAACCTAAAAAATCCATCTTCATCAATCCGATCGACTCTACAAAATGGCCGTCGTATTGGGTTGTGAGCAAGTCCTCATCCTTGGTAGGCATCAACGGAATATGCATGTCGAGCGGATCCCTTCCAATGATGACACCACAGGCATGAACGCCAAACTGCCTGACACACCCTTCCAGGGTACCGGCAAATTTTAGCATCTGCACTACCATTGGGTTCAATGAGTTCTTCTCGCGCTCCAAAAGCGGATTGGCAGCGTAAGCCTCTCTCAGGGTAATCTTAGGGGTTTCGGGCACAAGTTTTGCTATACGATCGGTCTCCGGAAGTGGTATACGAAGTACCCTGCCCACATCGCGGATCGCCATTTTTGCAGCCATTGTACCAAAAGTACAGATGTGTGCAACCCTGTCGCGGCCATATTTCTCCTTGACCCAGTCGAGCACAAGCTGACGGCCGTCATCGTCAAAATCGATGTCTATATCGGGCATGGAGATCCGGTCGGGGTTGAGAAAACGTTCAAACAGCAGTTCGTATTTGATTGGGTCCACATTGGTAATGCCGGTCGTGAAGGCCACAACAGAACCTGCGGCAGATCCCCGACCGGGACCTACGATCACACCCATTTGCCGGGCAGCGTTGATAAAATCCTGCACGATGAGAAAGTACCCCGGAAAACCCATGGTCTTGATCACATGGAGTTCGAAATTAATACGTTCAACTATTTCAGGATCAATCTGATCGCCATACCTATCGATAGCTCCCTTGTTGACGAGCGACTGAAGATAATCAGCTTCGAACTTAACCCGTAGCACCGATTCATATCCACCCATGCGGTCGAAATCTTTTCCAAACTCTTCTTTTAGTTCTTCTTCGGGAAATTTTGACCTAAAGTCATCGATGGTGCCAAAACTTTCGGGAATAGGGAATTCCGGCATGATCGGCTTCGCATTCAACTCAAAGAATTCCACCTTGTCGACAATTTCCTGCGTATTAGCTAAAACCTCGGGCAAATCTTCAAAAAGAGAATTCATCTCTGCTGTACTTTTCAGCCACTCCTCTTTGGTGTATCTCATCCGTGAAGGATCGTCGAGATCCTTGCCTGTATTGAGACAGATCAGCAAATCATGGGCATCAGCATCTTCCTGGTTTACGAAATGGACATCATTGGTTGCGATCAATTTCACGTTGTACTCTTTGGCAAGCCCGATTAAAACCTCATTGACGCTTACCTGCTTGTCGTATACCTCCTGCCGAAGTCCGGGATCAGCAGCAGGATGCCGCTGCACTTCCAGATAGAAATCTTCCCCGAAAATGGATTTGAACCACTTTATCGTCTCTTTTGCCCCACTCAGATCGCCCTTCATGATCAGTTGCGGAACCTCACCACCCAGGCAGGCAGTCGAAACAATTAGTCCTTCGCTGTACTTCTCAAGAAGCTCTTTGTCTATCCGTGGTTTGTAATACATTCCCTCCGTGTTGGCAATGGTGACCAACTTTAGCAAGTTGCGATAGCCTTTGTTGTTCTTGGCCAGAAGGATCAGATGATCTCCTGAGCGATCCTCCTTTTCACTCTTATCTTTGAACTTAATTCCCCTGGAAGCAACATACGTCTCAACACCCAAAATGGGTTTTATATCATTTTTTTTGCATGTTTCATGAAAATCCTTCACACCGAACATGTTTCCATGGTCGGTAAGGGCAAGGGCGCCCATGCCATCCTTTTTTGCTTTAGTGACCAGTCCGCTTACGCTGGCAGCGCCATCAAGTATCGAATATTGGCTGTGAACATGAAGATGTGTAAACGGGACCATTGGCCGAAAGAGTTGACTTAGAGAAAAAAAGAGTTGCACCCTTAAGAAAAACCGGGTGGTTTAAAGATAACGAAAAGCACAACCTATCCAAAATAAAATTTGAATTGTTACATTTTCTTTGCGACCGTCTGACAAATTAATGGTTGTTAGCAGTTAAGACTGAAACATCTTGAAGGGCATGGAAATTCATTAAAAATTTCTTTAAATCCTAGAGTTGTGATATCTTTATAGAAAAAAGAATGATAACAAAGGAAAGACTTATTCAGGTAATCAATGGTATGCCTGAGGAAATCAGCATCGAAGAGGTAATTGAAGAACTTGTGTTCATAAGTAAAATTGAGCAAGGCTTATATGATGTCGAATCCGGAAGAATTTTAACGGATTCAGTGGTTGCCGAAAAAATGGAGAAATGGCTGAAATAATATGGTCATATAAATCCTACCAAGATTCCAAAGCATATTTATTAACCCTTCACCACAACTCAAGAAATCTTAACAAAAGATCTCTTTTTGAAAAACTTAAATAGGCCTATAGGACTGAATTACAAATCCAATCCAGCCAAGGGTTAAGATCCATAATACGCCATGATATTTGCCACACTTACAGCTTCATAAGTATCCTGGCCCTGCTCGAAAATGAATGCAGAGACTTCGAAGGTTAAATTAGTTGAAAGGTAGGAGGAGATGCTAATCAGGGAGAAAGGAATTGACAAATCGGAGGTGGCATCCTTTGGCCCAAGAAAGTTTGATTCATAGATCAAAGTTTTTGTATTTGAAACAAGATCCGTGCTGAAAATGCGCACCTTGTATGCCTCCGAATTTGCAACAGCTTTCCATGTTAAATTGATTTCAGTAACACCCTTTACAGCAGTAAGTTGTTGTGCAGGGATAAGGGATTTGGATACTGCATCGGTTTTAATGGCAGAAGTACCATCATTGTAAGTGATATTGTATGTAAAACTTTCAGGTGCCGGGATGGCTGGTAAATAGCTCAATGAATCCGGTTGGGAATAGAAGGAAAAACCATCCCCTGCCATATCTTTCAGCGGCTTAACTGCCGTAGCTGTTCCAGTAACCGTAATACTGTTGAGTTTGGTAAAACTATATGCTGAATGCACAATTGAATAGACCGGGATGCCGGACTTGTCCAAAAATGAATGAACATATGAATCAATATAAACCGAATTGTCCACTTCAGTTTTGGTACAGGAGGAGAGCAATGCAAGGGACACTGCTGCTACGATAAAGGCTTTAAATGAATTTTTCATTTTTTATTAATTACTTGAAACTAACTATATTATTAATCAAATCACTTGAAGACAATCAATTCAGCCTCCACCTCACAATATTCCAGTGAATCAATTGATCGATACCGACAATCATCAATTACTGCAAATGTTGTGCCATAGGACTCTGAAAAAGGGATAACTAATGATAAAATTCAAAATATTTTCACTCCATAATCCTCGCCAATAAATAATTACCAAAACTACAATTTTTATTTCGAAGAAATATTGTACCTTTGCCCCTCGTTTTTATTTATAAACATTTAAGAGAAAACTGTATGTCAGTAAAGATTCGTTTGGCTAGGCATGGCCGTAAACAACATGCCTACTATCACATTGTGGTAGCAAACAGCAGGGCGCCACGAGATGGCAGGTTTA
>Ga0172379_10004361_pt1 | contig 21046 bp, 16 predicted proteins | sample GrowelOW334metaG_FD_119756 | JGI IMG/M metagenome (GOLD analysis project Ga0172379, IMG submission 119756) | Groundwater microbial communities from an aquifer near a municipal landfill in Southern Ontario, Canada - Groundwater well OW334 metaG | ecosystem: Environmental > Aquatic > Deep...
CATGGCAGCACCGCGGCCACCACCAAGAAGGTCTAATACAATTTTTTGGAAATCATCACTAGGATAGGAATCTTGTGAAGGAATACCACCGGCAAAAGAAATAAAATCATCACCAGATGCGAGCTGAGGCAATTTCTTGATAGATGAATTCAAGCCGTCTGCGTAACGCGAGAAGCGCTCGGGCCAATTTAATTCTCCGGTAGGCAAAGTCGAAGAGGCAGACGAAACACCTGAAACACCTGAAACAAAAGTCCCTCTACCAACTTGCGAGGCAATGAAGCCCAATTGGGCCAGTTCTAGGTAGGCGCGAGCCACGGTCGAGCGATCGACCTTGAGGTGGGCAGCCAATTCGCGATTGGTAGGCAAACGGTCGCCCGCCTTCAGACGGCCATCTTCAATGGCTGACTTGAGCAGCTCGACAATGCGGGCATAGACATACATAGAACCAGAGCCATTTACAGGCGCTTTCTGCTCTAGCATTTCACTAAATACATCCGGCCAATTCATATCTATATATGACCCAGAGTGAAAAGGACCCAGCCATTACAGCCAAAGCATACACGCCAAAGCCAGCCAATTCCTTAAATACACCAGCCAATTTACAAAAAGTACTTTAAAAGAGCTTTAAATGGCGCTTTTATCTGCAGTGTCGGCAGTATCAACATTCTCAGTGGCCTCTTCAGCCTTAATGTCTCTCTTCTGCACCAACACAGAATCAATAGACACTCCCGAGAATGCAGCTAGAAAAGATAAGCCTAGATTACCGGCGAACATCAGAGACATGGCCGCTGGTAGAAAACCAGCGAAAGTAGCAATAGCCGTACTGAGCATACAGAGCCAAACGGGTAAATGAGCCCAGGCTAGTGAGCGAGGCAAAACTCGAGTACGACTGAGACAATAACAAATGGCTAGACCGGCCGTTCCATATAGAAACGACGAGACCATAAAAGTCTCTGTTATAGATTGGTTGATCAAGGTCCAGCCAATTTGCACTAACTCATTGCCTGTATAGGTGCAAATGGCATTACCCTGCAGGGCAATGTCGCTGAAGAGCACCATCATCCGGCTGACAGCAGCAAGATCTTGCGAGCAAGCAAGAACGGCTAAACAAACGGCCACGCCAATAATAAAGCGAAACTTCTCTTCTAAAATTTCTCGCATAGCCAAAATAAAGACCAGGCTAGAGACACTAGCAAGAATGGCAGAGAGGCAGCAGCAGCGCCATAAAACTAAGTGACGGGGAACAAACTCCATCAATCTTGCTGGGGTAAAGTCAGAAAAATTACCTTCGCGAAAAGCATAGACGCAAACCAATGTTGCCACAGTATGAGCAATGGTGGCAAAGAGACAGGTTATCTGCACAAAGCGGTGGCGCCGCATCGGGGAGGGAGCAGAAACAAGCGCCGTAGTGTCTGGGATAAACTCGGCCATTGAGGCACTAAGTGACGGCAGCGAGTTTAGGAGAAATCACAGTGACGCCAGACATGTAAGGCTGTAAGACTGTTGGTACTTTAACCGAGCCGTCTGCTTGTTGATAATTTTCCAGAATCGCGGCCATAGCCCGACCAATGGCAAGACCCGAGCCGTTGATAGTGTGCAAGAAACGAGCTTTGCCACCATCTTTTGGCTTGTAGCGAAGATTGGCGCGACGGGCTTGGAAGTCACCAAAGACAGAGCATGAGCTAATTTCACGGTACTTGTCTTGAGCAGGGAACCACACTTCTAGGTCGTAGCACTTGTTAGCGCAGAAGCCCATGTCACCGCTACAAAGCAGTACTCGGCGATACGGTAATTCAAGAGCTTCTAAAATCAATTCAGCATCGCGAGTAAGCTTTTCATGCTCATCGCTGCTAGTTTCGGGAGTGCAGAACTTAACTAATTCAACTTTATTGAACTGGTGCTGGCGAATATAGCCACGAGTGTCCTTGCCAGCGCTGCCGGCTTCTCGTCTGAAGTTTGGAGTATAAGCGCAGTGATAAATTGGCAGAGCCTCTTCATCAATTACTTCTTCTCTATACAGGTTAGTTATTGGCACTTCTGCTGTTGGCACCAAATAGAGTTCATCATCGGCGCACTTATAAAAATCATTCTCAAACTTAGGCAGTTGTCCAGTTCCCACTAGACAATCGCGATTGACCAAAATTGGCGGGAAGACCTCGCTGTAGCCGCGAGTAGAGTGGCTGTCGAGCATGAAGTTCATCAAAGCACGCTCTAACTTAGCACCCCAATTCATCAATACGGTAAAACGTGATTCAGATATTTTGACGCCACGTTCAAAATCAAACACGCCGAGTTCGGCCCCTAACTCATAATGATGCTTTGGATTTTTGATACTAGGGATGGTGCCCCAAGTACTAACAATGGTATTGTCATGCTCATCTTTGCCATCAGGTACATCGTTAGATGGCATATTGGGGATAGACAGTGAAAGAGTATGGCGCTGAGACTCAAACTCACGCTTCTCTTCTTCTACTTCACCCTGGCGTTTCTTTATATCTTTTGTTTCGCCCTTAAAAGCCTCTTTCTGCTCAGCCGATAGCTTGCCTGACTTGAAAAGTTCTGAAATCTCATTGCTGCGACAGTTGAGTGCTTCCCACTCACCTTGAATCTTGCGCAATTTTTGGTCAACTTCGACCAATTCTTTTATTGAATAGTCGCCATGGCGTCTAGCCAGGGCAGCTTCAACGAGGTCGGGATTTTCTCTAACAAGTTTTAGGTCTAGCATTTTGAACTTCTTTGGGAGCTTGAGCGTTTATAGATTAAGGATTATAGCTTTTGAGGGAGATATTGCGATGGACCTGACAGCTAATACTAAGAAGTGGAGACAAACCCTAGGCAACCTTGGGGAACAGATTGCTAGCGATTATCTAGTTGAAATGGGCTTTGAGCTTTGGGCCCGCAATTACCGGGCTCATCGACTGGGCGAAATTGACCTAATTGCCAGCAAAGATGACCAGGCCCTGGTTTTTGCGGAAGTTAAGACGCGTATGGCTGGTCAGGCTACCCTTGAAGACCACAGCGGTCAGTTAGCAGTAGACGTGCGCAAACAGCGCAAAATTATCAACACGGCCTTTCATTTTGTCGACCTCAATCGCGTCAAAATCGGCAAAAAAAAGAGAATTTTGCAATTTGATGTCATGCTCATCGACTACCACCTCAGTCGGGGCCAAGTTCTAGCCCTGCTTGTGGCCGACGATATCGCCATGCTGAGAAAGCACGCCAAGGTTTTACACATCCCTGAGGCATTTGGTCGCTTTCAATGAAAAAGGTCTCACATCCAGATTGTCACTACTCTCTGCCTAAAAAAGAGTGCGCTTCGGTTATGTCATTATGGGCTAGACTAGTCTAGTTCTGGCAAATTGGCATCTATAGCTATCTAACTTGCAGTGATTGAGGGAATGAAAATGTCTGTTTGGAAAGATAAAAGATCACACCTTGAACAAGCCCAGATGCTGCAAACCACCGTGGGCAATAAACACGGGCTAAACAGGCGAGCTGTTGGCCTTTTCCCTCAACCAAAAGAAGAAAAAGCAACCACCATTGACCTCTCAAGCCAGGTCAAATTTCATAACTTGCTGGTTGCTATAGAAGGCCGTGAAGAAACCTGTGTTATTCGCATGGTCTCTCCCAGCCAGAAAGCCAGAGCTGCAGCCCTCGTGTTTCGAGGCAGAGTTTTAGCTTGCGTTTATGGCCGTGACGATAGCGACACGCAGCTCTTAGGCCAAGAAGCCTTTAGCCAAGCGAAACTGCAAATGTTATCAAGCGATGCCATTATCGACACCTACAAAATCGACGATAAAACAGCTATCGCCGCTTCTTCTATTTTCCACGGTGAACTTTACGATCCGCAGTGCATGATGACGGCAAACGATGTTCTGCAGTATTCGTTAGACCATTTGCTTGAGAGCAATGCGCCTGGCACCATCATCATTAATGAGAGCGACGGCGCCAAAGCCATTGTTTACATCTTCAAAGGCAAAGTTCACGGCATTTTTTCGTACAAAGATGGATGGCTCGAACCTTCAATTGAAGGAACAAAGGCCCTTTTGCATGAGGTATACGGTGCCACCATTTCGGCTTCAAAACTGAGACTTTGTAATATCTGGGAATTGAAACCTCTAACCTTTTCGCTCACTGGCTTAGAAGAGCAGCTTACAAACGGTAAGCAATACGCATCTCTTAGCCTCGATTATTCAGAGTTGAGTAAAATAGAACAGAAACAGAAAGACAGCCTGAGCAATTCGTTCTCACATATTGAACGTGAAGAAGAATTTGCCGCCCAACAGAACCAAAGTCAAGGTCCTAATAAAGGCGGTAATCCATGGAAGAGCATCAGGAGCAAATAATAGGCGGACGCTAAGCACTTACGATGATCTCCAACAAAATTGAAAGCCCAAATCAATCGATAATGCCGATATCGGCAACGATTAACGATCAAAATCACCTTTGTCTCGGCGGAATTGATAGCAGCAAACTCATAGAAGAATTCGGCAGCCCTCTCTGGGTCATGTGCGAAGAGTCAATAATGCAATCAGCGGCCGCAGTGAAAGAAGGCTTGAGTGCCTATCCCAATGCGCTGCCTTGCTATGCCGGAAAAGCCTTTCTCTGCCTGGCCATGGTCAAACTTATCGAAAAATCGGGCTTTGGTTTAGACGTGGTTTCTGATGGAGAGCTATTCACTGCACTGCAAGCGAACTTCCCCACTGAGCGCATCTTCTTTCACGGCAACAACAAGAGTGATAAAGAGTTAGCCATGGCTCTTAGTTCTGGGGTCAAAATCGTTGTCGACAGCAGCAGTGAACTAGAAGCTCTAATCTCGTTAGCTCAAAGCGAAAGTAAAAACAGCGAGATTCTGCTGCGCATTATTCCTGGTATTGAGCTAGATACCCACGACCACATCAAGACCGGGCACGACACTAGTAAATTTGGAATTCCCCTGAGTGAACTAGACGACGTCATCGCCAAAATTTTGCAGCAAGATCGCGTCAAATTGATCGGTCTTCATGCTCACATTGGCAGTCAGGCCATGGATCTTGGCCCTTACCTTGAGAGTGTCGATTTATTTGCCGATCTCTACCAGAACATTCAAAAGAAGTTCAACCTTACCTTGCCTCACCTCGATGTCGGTGGCGGTCTCGGCATTGCTTATACATCAGGTGACAAGCCTCTTTCAATGCAGAATTGGGGCCGAGTAGTAAGCGAACGAGTGAAAAGCTCATTTGCCAGCCGCGACCTGCCCCTGCCTGAACTATCCGTAGAGCCGGGGCGAGCCATTGTGGGCAGCGCTGGAGTCACCCTCTACAAAAGTGGACACCTCAAACAATTACCTGGCGGCAAAAACTATTTGGCTGTTGATGGTGGCATGGCCGACAACCCCAGGCCAATTACCTACCAGGCACAATATACTGCTGCAGTAGCCAACCGCATGAAGCCTGAAAACCCAGGCAAAAGCTGGTCTATCGTCGGCCGCTATTGTGAGTCAGGGGATATAATCGTAGAGGAAGCAACGCTCGATGTAAGAAATGGCGATTTAATCGCAATTTTTGCCACTGGCGCCTATAACTACAGCATGTCCTCAAACTATAACCGCACCGGCAGGCCCGCCTGCGTGCTCGTTAAGAATGGCCAAGCTGAAGTTATTATTGAACGAGAAACTTGCGCCGATTTGGTCAGCCACGACCGCATTGCTAGCTGGTTAAAATAGCCGCTTAAAACTAATTGGGGAGGGAGGTGCTAAATGCCAGATTTGAGCAACTTCTCTGACCAAATAGACCTACTGGTGTGGGGCAAGACCATTGTCCAGGTCTTGATCATTTGCTACGCCGTGCTCTGGCTTTGGCGCAGAATAGCTGGCACTCACGCTGAGCGCTTGGTCAAAGGCATGTTCGTACTGGCGGCCATAAGCTTCGCTTCTTGGTGGCTGCAACTCACTCTGATCACTTCAATTTTGCACCATCTAATTCCGGCGGCAGCTCTAGCTCTCGTCATGGTTTTCCAACCAGAGATAAGACGGGGACTGGGTTACCTTGGTCGCGTTCAAACTTTTAAATTCGATCTCTCACTGGCTCATACTGATGCCACCCGCACAGCTAGCGATATCAAACAGATTATTCAGGCAGTCAAAGAACTATCGCGTACCAAAACTGGCGCACTGATTGTCATTGAACCACCTGAAGGCGAGCGCGATTATCTCAGCCCTGGCACCCCAGTTAATGCCGATATTTCAGCCACTCTCTTGCTCACCCTTTTCTTTCCCAAATCACCATTGCACGATGGTGCAGTGGTAATTCGCAAAGAAAAAATCGTAGCAGCCGGAGTGATTTTGCCTATGACCGACAATCCCAAACTTTCATATAAGTACGGTACCAGACACCGTGCCGCCATTGGCTTGTCTGAAACTTACGATGGCCTTTGTATCGTCGTTTCTGAAGAAACCGGAGCAATCTCGGCAGCTAGTAGAGGCATGCTGGCCCGTTATAGCAGTGCCGAAGATTTAGCTGACCCCATTGCTTATCTCTACCATCAGGGTAATGACTCAAACACTAGCCCACTAAGCTCATTTTTATCGTTGTTCGGTCGCGGCAAAGTTGATCACGAGGCTAGCTCTCGAGAAGAAGTCAAAGCAGAGCCAGAGCAAAGTCTTACTGAAGCTTAGCTGGCTAGCTCTTCTACAATCTTACGAGCGGCGACCACACGGTCTTTAGCCTTAACGATTGGTCTACCCACAACAATATAATCGGCACCGCGGGCGATGGCGTCACGGGGTGTGACGATACGGGCTTGATCATTGGCTTCTGCCCAGCTTGGTCTAATTCCTGGGGTGATAATGAGAAAGTCATCGCCGCAGGTCTCACGAATAGCAGTGGCTTCTTGAGCCGAGGCCACGACACCATCGAGATTGCTCTTTTTGGCTAACTGAGCTAAATAAGGCACCATTTTTTCTAAGGGTAAACCAACCTTCAACTCATCGCTCAGAGTGTCGGCTTTCATACTTGTCAAAATTGTTACGGCAATGAGAGCCGGTTTGCTAGCTTTGGGCTCAGCCTTCAGCAACTCTTGATAGGCGGCGGCCGTGGCTTGAGCAGCAGCTTCCATCATGGCGCTGCCACCAGTTGCATGGAGATTGAAGATATCAACAGACTGATTAACAGCGGCCCGGCAGGCCTGAGCTACTGTATTTGGAATATCATGAAACTTAGCGTCAAAGAAAAGCTTGACGCCATACTCACGAGCAAGAGCAAAGAGAGACGTGCCGCATGAGGTGAAAAGCTCCAAGCCACACTTAAATACCCCTACTTCCTCGCGTAACTCTTCAATTAAGGCCCTAGCTTCAGCTTCTGATGAAACATCGAGAGCAACAATGAGCCTGTCTTTGGCAGTTAGCGATCTTTTCAAGTGTCCCTCTCAGAATATTGGCAAGCAGATTACCAGAAATTCACATGCAAAACGACCTGGCAACTTAAAAACTGCCAAGTCGTTTAACAAATTTGCTCTGCACTACCCTAGGTTAGACCTAAGCCTAAAGGTCCTAAGGAGCGATGGCAGCCTTGTCTTTGTCGAGCTTATAACGCTTGACAAAGCGATCTACCCGACCTTCTGTGTCAACGATTTTTTGTTGACCGGTATAGAAGGGATGGCAGGCGCTACAGATTTCAACGCGGATTGCGTTCTTTGTGGAACCCAATTTGACAGCAGCACCGCAGACACAAGTCGCGATCACTTCTGAATAATTGGGATGAATTCCTTCCTTCATGATGACACCCTGAATTTTTAGAATAAGGCAAAAGATACCACACCATTGAGAGGCCTTGCCGCTCCTCTCAATATAATCGTAAGGTCCCTTAACAGGAAATTGTTAAAGCCTTCTCTAACTATACTACTGGTTTATCGGTTGGGCCACATCAATGCCGTCGCCGGTAGCCTGAGAAAGCCGCTCGCCTTCCACATTAAGAAATACTGCCTTTGGCTCACTGTCGCGACTGACAATGTCATTAACCGTACGCTTCAGCTGTTCCAGCCTGTGAACAAAAGAGTCAGCTCCGCTGCCAGATAGAAATCGCTTTGACAGATTCAAGACAATTCCAGACTGATCTTTGGTTGGCCCAATCGAAATCAAAACTGTTCCTCTAGGCACTTCGCTGCCAACGCCGGAGGCTTCCTCATCGGTATTTGGCCCCTTTAGAAGTTCAACTACAGCAGCTTCAACGGCCTTCATAGTTGGAGTCTGCTCTTCACCCGCAGCACTGGCCGAGGCGTGATAAGCGCGCGCAACGGGTTCATATGAGATGTTGTCACCGTCATTTTTGACGAACCAAACCAACAAAGCGTCACGCTCTTGCTTCGATTTTGAGTGAGCAATTACACCGGTAACAGACTGGCGATGCTTCTTATCTTCACTCAAAATTGTGCGATTACCCGCACAGCCTGAAAGCATAGGTAGAAACAGCACCATAGCTAAAAATACAAACCTAAGTCTATTTAGAAGGTTGAACAAGCTTAGAATCTCCGGCAGAAACTTTTGGTACCAAAAGCAGTTTACCATCACCAGAGACGCCACCACCGCCGACTTTTAAATCTGCCAAACGAAAGGCATGATCGCGCCTGTCCATGCGGGCAAAGTCAATCAGCGGATTGAGTAAATCTTGGGCAAACTGAGCAAATTTTTCTGGCTCGACAATATCGGGGCCTTCAACTTGCAGTTCTTCTAGCATGATCTTACTGTCGCCCACTAACTTCGGTCTAGCAGAAATCTTGATGGGTACTCCAGTTTCAATACTAGCCCCTTTGGTGACAAGGGTTGCTTCTAACTTAATCATGTCGTCTACGATCTGAACTGTAGGCTTCATTACTTCAAGTTGCTGCTCTCCAAGGCCGGGTAAATCGAGCTTGAGGCCACTCATTGAAGCCACTAAACGTGGAGTCTTTAAGGCCTCGGCGATCTGCTCTTGGCTCAGCTCAGCCCTCATGAATAGCATGGTTGGCGCTTTCAAGCCAATGGCACCATTTTTCTTGCGGTAATTAAACCAAATAGGATTTTGCGAAGCCACAGAGAGGTCACCGAGAGCAACACCTTTGAGCTTAGACTGCTCTGTATCGATCGATACTGCTTTGACTTTGCCAGCAATCAAATCAGTGAGACTATACGTCTTTATGCGCACTCTAACTTTGCCACCAAGTTTGCGTTGCAAAATTATTCTGCTAGTTTGATTTGCCACCACCTCGGTAAGAAAATTGATACCAGTGACAGTTTGAACGGTACGTGAAAATTTGGAGCCTATCGTAAAAGTAGGGGCTGGTGTAGCAACTTTAGGATTTTCACTGGCTCCAGCGGGATTGGCTAAGTTCAGCACTAAATTCAAGGCAGACAAAAGACAGCCTTGAAAAAAGATATTGCACTTAGGCATGACCAATCTACTAAAAAGACTGGGGTGGGTGAGGATTTTTCATCTTATCTTGCAGTGCCTCTTTAAGCATTTCGTTCTGGCGCAACAAGGCCTTCAAATGCTCATTAGCAATAGCCAGCTCAGCTTGTAACTCAGCTACAGTTTGCTCATGTGATACACCAGTAACTGGGTCGCGGCCCGGCATCTTGGGAAGCAGTACATAGCCCAACTGCACAGCCTTTAAGGCCGCGGCAGTACGAGTCGGAACTTTTAGTTTGGCCAGAATACATTCGATATGTTTTTCAACTGTTCGAAGCTTCATGTCTAATTCTTCGGCAATTTCTTTGTTGCGCAAATCAAGGCGAATCAAAACTTCAATCTCTCTATCGGTGAGATTGGAGTTCGGCATATTTGTCGCCGGTGCTTGCTTAACAAGTTGCGTAATCTTAGGGTCGCAATACGGCAAACCCCTTGTAACCTGCTCAATCGCCTCAAACAAGGTTCTTGGGCCTGAACTCTTCAAGCAGAATCCACGAGCACCAGCTCTCATAAGCTGGTTGTGATACTTGGTAGCGTGATAAGAATCGGTCAATACCAAAACATTCGAGTTAGGTAGCTCAGTACTGACGCGGCGACATACTTCAACACCGTTTAGCACATCGAGATCAACGTCGAGAATAACAAAATCAGGTCTGAGACGACGAACCATTTCAGTGGCAGCCATGCCGTCAGCAGCTTCACCAACGATTTCTACAACTTCAGAAACAACACGCTTGAGACCAAAGCGAATTAGTTCGTGCCTCTCACAGAGAACTGTTCGAGGTCGAAAAATTGATGGTCTTTGACTTGAATCCAAGAGTGTCTCCCGTCTATCCCTGCGATTAAAAACTCAGTGGCTAGCAATACTTGAGTTTCGAACCGAATTTATTGTAACAGTGTGGGCAGTTCTGTCACCATCGAGCCAGTAACTTCTTTATATACCCTATATTTTTTTCGACCTAATCGTTTACTCATTTCTTGAATCGCCCATTGGTCGGGCAATTGCGGCTTCACGCCCTGACACTCCACAACTGCTTACGAAGAAACTGAATGATGAAAAGCAGCATTATCAGACGAAAAAGTAGCTCTCACCAACACTATCGCATAGCACCAGCATATACCCGCTAAGGCAAACATCTTCTCGTACTGAACAAATTTCTCTAGAGAAATACGCTCTTGTCATAGCCAGGCAATCAATTTGAGCGATAAACTAACAATAGAGTAAAAATATTGCCTAGCGCTAGCTAAAACAGCTGTATTTAGGGGAATCTTACGAGAAGCATGGGAAGAATCCCAGTAGCAGCCTCCTCTTGAAATGGTTAAGCTGACCTCATAATCAATCAACCAAATGGCCACAGAGCCGTATTTTCTAAGTTTTCAAAAGAAGTAATGACAAGCACAGGAATTAAAATCGAGAAGAAGTACTCTCATATAGCTATTGCAACTAGCCTTGTAATGTCGCTTGTCTTCTCAACCGGTAGCCCGGCCCAGGCCACCAAGATGAATGCTACACCCTTGCCGCACAGGGGTCAGGCCAATCCAGACAATCAAAACAACTGGAACAGACCAACCAGAAACTTTTCCCAACCGGCAGATCGCGAAGCTCTACCTCCGTCTCAATGGGCCGGTCGCAGACCAGACTATCGCGACGAAGAAAAGCGTAAAAAAGAAGAAGAGGCGGCCAACGCACTTAAGGCTATAGAAGAACAAAAAAAGCAAGTAGAAGCAGCTCGTCGGGCCGAGCAAGCCCAAGTTAACGCCTCTAAACAAACTATACAAAATGCCATTGATGCCAATAATCGTGGGTACGCTCTAGGTAGAGCCGGTCGCTGGAACGAAGCCATCGCGCAGCATGAATTGGCCTGCAAACTAGACCCCAGCAATAAACAATTCCGCACAAATCTCTCAGCGGCGCGGGTTGGCTACGGCCAAGTACGCTTGGCACAAAAAGATTACAGCGGCGCAGCCCATCTCTTCCGCAAAGCTTTAACAGCCGCCCACGACAATTCGATGGCAGCAAAGCATTTGAACGAGGCCATTCAGCGGGGCGGCCTCGACCCAACCTTAGCTGAAAATAGGTTGGGTATTGGCGATCAGCTGGCCGCTTCTGGCGATCTAGATGGTGCCATGATTGAGTATCAACAAGCCATGCAGCTTGATCCTGGTGCTCGTACCTACGTCAAAATGGGTGATATGTCGTTGCGCTATGGACAAGCGGCCAATGCGCTCAACTGGTATCGCCAAGCAGTGGTGAAAGACACAAGTTACGGCCCTGCTCATAGACAGCTAGGTCTCATGTATATGATGCAAAAAGATTACACCTCTGCCGCGGCTTCGCTGCGCAAAGCAGTGATCCTTGACGCCAAAGACAATGCCGCTGGACAAGCTTTAATTGATATCTGGCGCAAACAAGTTTCTATGAATCCTGAACTTGCCGAAAATCACCTCGGCCTAGCTGGCGCTTATCAACTGACCGGCGAATTTCAGTCCGCTGCCGGTGAATATTTGCAAGTAGAACAACTAGACCCCGGCAATGCCCGGTTAGCACCAGGCCGAGAGAGCTTGGCACGAGCAATGAGACATACAACGGCAGAGAAGCATCGCGCAGCGGCCGAAGTATTTATCAGCCAAGGCCTGGCTAAAGATGCCCTTTCTGAAATCAGCCAAGCAGTGAACGTTGAGCCGAAAAATCCGCGCTATCAATTTTTAATGGGAGAAGCCTTAGAGAGTAGTGGTGACGTTCAAGGTGCCCTCAGGGCTTACCATACCTCGGTCTTGATTGATCCGCAAAACAATCAAGAAGCAGCCGCTCGCATGCGCGATCTGCAAAATCGAACAAATAACAATAGCAATAATAGTGCCCCGCAGCAAAATCAGAATAGTTCGCCTGACACCAAGCGCCCCAAAGCTCTCTATGAAGGAAGTAGTAGCGGAAGTGGAAGCCCTAATAGCGGTCAGGCTAGTCAAACAAATGCTCCATTCACAGGTAGCTTCCGCACCCATGATGAACAATCACAATCATCTATGGGAGGCAATTTGATGCAAAATCCCAATAGCCCCAATCAAAATTCAAGCATCCAACGTCTAGAAAACTCAGCTAGTAGTCAGCCAGAAACTAAGCTAGAGACTAGACCAGAGCCTAAGCAAAGCAAAGACAGTCAAACCCAAGCGACTTTGAAGGCCTGCGACGAAATGGAGATGCGGCGAGATTTCCAAGGCGCCGCAAATCTGCTGAGAGAAGCACTGAACAACAATTTGCAAAACGCTGACATTCACCATCGCCTTGGTCTCACTTTGCTTAACTCTGGGCAACTCTCAGAATCGGTTTCAGAGTTGCGCATCGCTAGTGCTCTCAACCCATCTAATAAAGTATTTTCAGCTGACTTAGCGCGTGCCCTCAACATCCATAAACGCTCGCTAACAACCGAGCCTGGCCAGGCCTCTCCTAACGGGGCGGGTCAATGAGTTTCTATTTTCAAGCACCAGACTTAGCTGAATTTCCCAGACGCTCGTACAGGCGCTTCTTAGAAGAGACGATTGGCAATCTCTTTGCCGAGATATCTCCGGTAGCCAGCGAATATTCTGCTCGTTTTGAACTGACATTTTTAGGACCAGACGGCAAAGTCCATTGGCGCTTTGAAGACTACGCACCAGACTCGGGCTATCCGACATCACCAGAGCAAGCTCGCAAATCGAACATGACGCACTCGAAGCGCATGATGATGGAAGTATGGTTGCGCGACACCTTAACAGGAGAGCTGCGCAAATCAACGGCCTATGTCACCGATGTACCGGTAATAACCGACCGCGGTACCTTTGTCATTAACGGCTCTGAACGTGTTGTCTTAGGTCAATTAGTGCGAGCACCCGGCATTTACTTTAGCCAGGGCGGCCAGACCAGTTACAAAGCCCTAATGCTTGCAGAAATGGGCGCGCCCATTGCTTTTGAACTTGAATTAGATGCCAGTGGTGGCAAAACCAGTAGGGCGAAATGCCGCATAAAGCTACCTAAGCGTAGTTGGGTGGCAGCAACAACAGTACTAGCCGCCCTAGGCGTTGACGCTCAAGACTTACAGAAGCGCATTGGCAGCTTGCTGGAGCGCAACCGCATCGATTTCAAACCACTGACTCAAACTGAAGCCTTAGCAGTTGTGGGCCGCTCGTGGAAGCCTGATGGTGGTGGTGGCTCATCTGGTGGCGCCACTGCTCTCAAAGAGTTAACCGATAGGCGCCGCTATTCGCTAGGAAAGCTAGGGCGCAAGCGGGTCAATGCCAAGCTAGGAATTGAAGAACAGTCACATCAATTAAGCGGTGATGATATTCTAGCAGCAGTCGAATATCTGCTAGGTCTGCCCCTAGATATGGGCCGCACAGATCAAATAGACAGCTTAGAAAATCGCCACCTACGTGGTGTCGGCGAAACCCTAACAAAGGCTGTTAGACCGGCTCTTGGTCAGATGACTCGGTCAATTCGCACCCGCCTAGAAATGAATGAAGACGAAGAAATCGGTTCACCCAATGAACTCTTAGACATAAGACCATTCTCAAATGCTCTCAATAAATATTTTGTCGGCAACCCTCTAGTACAATATCTTGACCAACAGAACCCGCTTTCAGAGCTATCACACCGCCGCAGAATCACCTCATTTGGCCCTGGCGGTATTGACCCCAATGCTGCACCAGTTGAGATGCGCGACATTCACCCATCGCAAATTGGCAGGGTTTGCTTAGTCGAGTCACCAGAAGGTAAGAACTGCGGCATGGTCTCATATATGGCCACTTATTGTCGTATTGATGATGATGGTTTCATGACCGTTCCCTATAGAAAAGTCTTCAATGGCATGGTATCAGATGAGGTGCAATTCCTTACCCCCGCCGATGACAAACGTTACACCTTGGCTCCACCAGATACAAAGGTTATAGACGGAAAAATATCAGGATCAATGGTAGCGGCTCGTCGAGGGGAAAACTTCATCGAAGTCAGCCCTGAAGATGTAGATATGATTGGTATTGCCCCGCAAGGTTTCATTTCAGTAGGGTCGGGTCTCATTCCATTTTTAGAGCATGACGACGCTAACCGCGCCCTCATGGGTGGTGGCATGATGCGGCAAACGTTGCCGCTAATTAGACCAGAAAGACCCAGAGTGGGCACAGGCATGGAGCGCATCGTTGCTCGCTCAAGCGGACACTCGGTTATTGCCCGTAGAGCAGGCACAGTAACCAAGGTCACCGGCAAAGAAATAACCGTGGCCCAAGGCTCGGGAGAATCTAGAACTTATACACTGACTCGCTTTGATAGAACCAACCAAAATACTATTTTAGACCAGAGGCCATCAGTGCAAGTCGGTCAGAAAGTCGAGACCGGTCAAATAATTGCCGACGGACCAGCCATTGATGCCGGTGAACTGGCTCTGGGTCGCAATTTACTGATCGCCTTCATGCCCTGGAATGGCTACAACTTTGAAGATGCTATTGTCGTGCGCGAGGGCTTGGTCAAGGACCAAAAACTAACCCACATTGAAATTGAAAAGCATTCTTGTGGCGTGCACCAAACTCTGCGCGGTCCTGAAATTCTCACACCTGAACTACCAAATGTCACGGCCAAAGATTTAGAACATTTAGATGACCGCGGCATCGCAAAAATTGGTTGCTACGTAAATCCTGGAGACATTCTCGTCTCGAAACTATCACCAAAAGAAGCTAAGGCACTTTCTGCTGAAGAAGAACTTTTACAAGCAATATTTGGCAAAGTTGCAGAAGAAATGGGTGATACCAGCCTGCGTGTACCGCACGGTTCTGGAGGTCGCGTGATTGATGTGCGCATATTCACGCCAGAAACGACACCAGAATTGAAAGCCGGTATCATCTGCGAAATAGAAGTATTGATTGCTCGCATGTGCCCAGTTGAAGTTGGCGATAAGTTAGCTGGTCGTCACGGCAACAAGGGAATCGTTTCAATTATCGTGCCCGATTGCGACATGCCTTACATGCCTGACGGCACGCCGGTTGACATCTGCCTCAACGCTTTGGGTGTACCGAGCCGTATGAATGTGGGCCAAGTGTTCGACACTCAACTAGGCTACTACGCCAGCATTCTCAACCGCTATTACCGCATTCACCAGTTTGATGAATCGATTGCACCCGACGCCTCTTTTAGATTGGTCACAGACGCTCTAAAAGAAGTGCGACAGCTACCTGGCTACGAATGGATGGGTGAGGATGGCAAAGTTAAATTAACAGATGGCCGCACCGGCGAGCCATTTGACCGACCAATTTTGGTAGGCCGTCAATATATGCTCAAACTGAACCAGTTGGTGTTGCACAAGATCAACGCTCGTTCCGGACTAGGCGGCCCATACGCAGCAGTGACACAGCAGCCTGTGGGAGGCAAGGCCAATCACGGCGGCCAGCGTATGGGAGAAATGGAAGTCTGGGCCATTCAAGCCTATGGAGCAGCCAATATCTTGCACGAGATGATGACTATCAAGGCCGATGATATCCAAGGGCGCCACCAGTCATATGCAGACATGGTACAAGGCAATCCACTCACCCCAGGTGGCAGAACAGCTGCATTCGATGGTCTTTGCTGTGAGATTCGTGGCCTTGGTATGGAAGTGACGTTAGGCAAGGTGATTGACAGCTTCGAACCGATAGAAGACCGCTCTTGTGTGCAACCGAATGGGCATCCTACGAAGACTTTAGAAGAGAAATATCAGGTCTCTGCGGTGCACCAAATGGAAGATAACGAGGGGCACAAAGTGCTCGAAATCCCCGCTGGTGACTTCGTTCCGGCTTCCAGACCACCGGCTCTACCATTGATTACATCGCTCACTAGCGGAAAACACGGTGGGAAACCACGTATTGAAATGTCCCAGGAACCGTTGTTTGATGACATAGAAGAGGACGCAACCAATTCTGCACCCGATTCAATAATGGATGCTTTCATCACCCAAGCCCTCAATGAAGAAGAAGAGCTAAGCCCACTTGACCTCCCGAGAAAAGACCAAACTAAAAATGGAGCAGCTGCTAATCATCTATCCGAAATACTTGTAAGAGAACTCGGACCCCAGGCAACTCTAAGCGGCTTCCCCTCACTAAGTGAACTTTCAACTCTCGCTCAACAACTAGTAAGCATCAACAAAGAATCAAACGAAGCAGCCATAATCGATGACCAAAACGGCAGCAGTAGCGAAAGCGAAAAACTTACAGAGTTAGCTGGATACTTCAAAAAATCAAGCAAAAATTCAGACAAAGAGACAAGCAGAGATATCTCGCAACCAATTCGTCAAGAAGACGACTCAAGCTAAAGCACAAATCAAAGAATAGGAAACATCAGAAATGACAGGCGCATGGTCAAGAGCAGGTAAGCAATCAAGCAAAGGCACTAGCCGTCTGGCTAACCTGACCTCCTTGTTCAGTGCGTTAGTGTTGATGGTGGCAATCTGTACATTCAATGCCCAAGAGGCCGCAGCTCAGTTCGGCGGCCCAGCACCACCACCAGTTGGCGATGGCCCTACTCCGAATCCTGTCAATCCTGGCGATACAACAGGACCCACTGCAGTGCCTAGTGGCGCTGCTGACCCCACCCCTGGTACCAATAACGCTACTGCCCCAGGCAGAGATAGAACAGTTATTCGCATCTATGAACAAGGCGCCACCGGCCGCGGCCGACGCATGGTGCAAACTCTCAGACCAGATACCCTGTCAGCTGAAGCGCAAAGCAGAATCGGCGGCATTCTCGGGATTAACATGAACTCTGGTGAACAGTCTATAGATGTCACCGCCAGCAGAGACCAGATTGCCCAAATTCAAGATGCGTTGGCTGCCTATCCACAAACTACTCAGATTAATGGCCGCAATACCATCACAGGAGACAACAGAGGAGTAGGCTATCCTCAGCCGGGCAATGGCAGCTTGTACAGATTTGACAATCAACTACCTACCGTGGCCACTTTCTCGCGTTATTTGGTTATTCTGGGCGTAGTAGTCTCGACAATATTTATGGCCCTCGCTGCCTACTCGGTTGTTATGGGTGGTAGAGACGGCGGCGCTAGAGTAATCGGCGCAGCATCGGGCCTGCTCTTCTTGATGGCGGCATATACCATCTGGAAGATTGTCACCATGAATACTTTCAACGGCAACAGCCCAGACACGGCTCGCCCAGAAAATCGCCCGACACAAGGTCTGGTGCAAGATGCCTTCATGACCAGACCAAACCTACCGGTCACACCAGGTGGTGGCACCAACAGTGGTGCTAACCGCGGCGGCGTTCCTGTTCAACCCCTCGGCGCAGCAGGAAACTAGATAAATGGATAAGAGAACACTCAAACTGAATCTAACAGTTAAGCTGGTGGCGCTTCCCCTAGCAGTGGCGATAGTTGCCATCACTGCTAACTCTGGTGACGCCCAACCAAAAAACGAATACTTCGGTGGTAACTCAAACGGCACTCCACCTAAAGGCTTTACAAACTATCAAGGACCGCCTCCAAAGGCAATCAACGGAGTAATCAACAAAGGCGCTGGAGCTATGGATTCAGACGCTAGCCCAGAGTTAACCTGGTTCGAAAAGTTCGATGAAATCAGTTTTCACGGTAGACCGAACGACTCAGAACGCATCATCCTCAATATGCCCTTCAATCAGGAGCAAGAGAGAGTACAGCGCTGGACACAGACAGCAGCCAATGTGGCAAAGCGTTACAGACTTACAGCCAAGACACTGAAGTCAGTACAAGCACCAATCGGTAGAGCCGATTTAGATGATTATCGCACCCTAAGAATGGAATGGTTTAACGATGCTGCTTCAGTCTACGAAGAAATGATCAAACCAAGACAACCGGCCCAAACTATTGAAGAGCTAAATGAACAGCTCAGACAAGTTAAAGAACAAGCCAATAGTCTCGGCAAAACGAATGTCACCCTGCTCAATATGGACCGCAATTTAAGACGAACCTATCGAGTGCATAACGCCAAGCAAACTGATGCACTGACCAAATATGTGACCGGCACCTACAAAAAGAATTAGTTATCCAAGTTTTTCAAACCCCCCAGCACACCCCAAAAACCGAGGACCTAGGCAAAATGGCAATTCAGTTAAATGACAGAGATCATCTGATTTTCAAGCTCGTTGATGAGCATGAAGTGTTGCTAGAAAAGCATATTTCTTGGTTCATTGCCGGTGAAGAGAAACCAGTTCTCATTCGCGATCGCTTACGCAAGCTCTTTTATCTCGACTACCTTCTCTGCCACCGTCACGGCAGCAAGTTACCTTGGTGGACCACACCAACAAAACCACTGGTATACATGCTCTCAACCATGGCCAGAACTATTGCTGGGGCCCCAGAAGCCACTGACGCCATGCTCGACAATGAGTTTCAACGTCACCACCTAGAAGTGGCCAACTTACGCATGCTCTACTTGGTAGCGCAAAAAGATGCTCAAATCAGCCAGTTCCAATGGACCACTTGCAAGCAACCTAAGAAAAGTGAATGTGGGCTAGATGCCATGGTCAACTTCAAACTCAGCGGTGCCGCAAATGATTCGACTAAGCTAGGCTTGGTCAACAACCTCGCTCTCAATCCTGAGGCTATAAGCAAACTGACCAACGCACTCACTGGCGAAAACCTTGACTCAATTCTGCTTATCTCACGCGATGACATAGCTCAGAAAGCTCTTCAGCAATTGGTTGTACAAGCTGGCGGCGAGTTGGCTAAACGTACACTGTTTGCCACTCACCAAGAACTTTATAAAGATGGCATTGTCGCCACCCGTTGGCAAAGTGCGTTCGGCCAAACGGCCAGCCGAGAAATGGAGGCAGCTGTGGCCTATATCGGGCCAATCACTCAACCAATTGCTGTGTAGAGATTGAATTCTTAAATTTAGGGTTAGCTCTAGGTCTGGCTGAAAATCTAACAAACGCTGTGGGAGAAGGCTGGCATGGGGATGCCAGCCTTCATCTTTTTTGCCGGCACTCCTAGAGCTCAAAGCAGCATGCACTTCGCGTTTATTGACAGACTAAGTAGGGAAGAATAGCATTAAAGCATTAGAGCTTTCTAATAAGCGCGACTTTGAGCCTGGGGGGGCTTTACCTATGCCTAAGCACATCAGACCGGCAAGCCGGTCGGAATCAGGCAGCATGCTAGTCTTTGGCACGGCAATCACAATAGCCATCGTGGCCATCTTAGCCTTCTTTAGTTTGAGTTATGTCAGGCTATTGGGTAGCAATAGCGAACAACGCACTGCTATTGAAGCAGCAGCCTTAGCAGCCGCTCGTGACTTAAGTATGATCGCTGTTAATACCGACGAGTACGGCTGGATTTCGCTATCTGACTCGGCGCCGAACGGCAGCCTCACAGTTGCTCCAGACCAGTACTACGTACCGGTCAGAGGTATCAACACTATATTGGGCACCATCAGGCTTGACCTAATCATTGCCAGCGAACTCAAAGATCCCAACCTAAAGACTATTATTAAGGCAGATCTGGTAAGAGCCAAAGCTGCACAAGCTCTATTGGCGGCCGAACTGACCAAATCGCTGGCAAAAGGTTACATAGCCAAAGACCTAGATGGAAAGAACATAGATGTTTATGGCGATGCTCAAACCGCCTATACAGCAAACCAAGTCAGAATGACTGGCTCCTCTAACTACATTGCGAACTCTCTTAAGCTTTCGCTCGGTGGTATCAACAATGGTGGCGTGACCAACACCCCATTACCAACTCCAAAGAGCAAAGCGGACGTACCAGCAAACAAGCAACAGAACAATTTCTACCTATCCTATACAGACATTCCTACCGACGGCGAGAGCTTTGTCTTTGCTGGTATTGGTGACTCAATTAAGCTGATTGATCCCAAACAATGGAGTGCGACAGTGGCAGGCTTGCCCTATCAAGTTGCAACTATAGTCAAGGCCGAAGCAGACCAGCATGTCAACGACACTCAGAACCCCAACGGCTACGACATCCATGCTATAGCCTGTGCCCAGCCAGCTAACGTCAGTGACCCCAAACCTACTCCAGGAGCACTGACCTTTAGCTTCCCCGATGGTATGCCACCAGAGATGATCGGACCAGGCACGATGCTTACATACGCTGATCTAAACAAGAAGAACAACTGTACCTATCAGACCTCTGTGAACGGAGACTATCCAATAGGCAAACCAGTGACGAGAATCGATGATATGGCCTGGCCTTACACCTGCGATGACAGCTCAGGCGATGTTTTCAGACAGGCTTTGACAGACTGGTGGCGGCGCGCTGGAACAAAGTTAGACATAAACTCTGCTGTCGGTATGCTCGACGCATCCACCATCAAATTCTGGCGGCCAGCTCCTCCAGACTTGGTAGATTGGAAAACAGAAGCAGTTATGGGTGACAAAGACATATACAATCTTGGCCCTATTCCTCGCGGCTATATACACATATATCGCATCGACAAAAACAGCGGCGCAATTAGCTATACCCATGACGGCTTGACTCCCACAAACTACAGTGTGAGTAGCGAGGGTCAGATGTACTCTGAGAACATTGACGCCATAACGAAGTCCAGCATTGGCAAACAGAAAGTGGGTCCATTTACATTCCCTGTCAGCAAAAAACCGGGTGGTCTAAGTGACAATAACGAAGTCA
>Ga0172379_10004362_pt1 | contig 21045 bp, 12 predicted proteins | sample GrowelOW334metaG_FD_119756 | JGI IMG/M metagenome (GOLD analysis project Ga0172379, IMG submission 119756) | Groundwater microbial communities from an aquifer near a municipal landfill in Southern Ontario, Canada - Groundwater well OW334 metaG | ecosystem: Environmental > Aquatic > Deep...
AATTTTATAAAAAAATGAATTTACCATTGCCTCGACTTTGTCCAAATTGTCGTCATTATCATAGGCTTTCACAAAGAAATCCTTTTAAGCTTTGGCACAGAAAATGTATGTGTAATTTAAAAAACCATGAACATACTGGAGAATGTCTTAATGAGTTCGAAACTTCTTATGCGCCAGACCGACCAGAAATTATTTATTGCGAAAATTGTTACAATAATGAAGTAGCATAAAAATTATGGGTCAACAGCAAAAACAATGTCAAAACTGCAAACAGGATTTCGTAATCGAACCTGAGGATTTTGATTTTTATGAAAAAATGAAGATACCAGCACCAACTTTTTGCCCTGATTGCAGGATTGTAAGGCGCATGACTTGGAGAAACGAGCGCACTTTATATCATAGAAAGTGTGACGCAACTGGCAAAGATATTATTACAATGTTTTCTCCACAACAACCTTTAGTTGTTTATGATAGAGATTATTGGTGGTCAGATAAGTGGGATCAAAATGTCACTGGCCGTGATTACAATTTTAATAAACCATTTTTTGAGCAATTTAAAGAATTATTTGAAAAAGCACCCTTACCCAACCTTGCAAATTCAAACACAAGAAATTCTGAATATGGCAACCATAATGCAGATATGAAAGATTGTTATCTTGTTTATGCATCTTTTAGTAATGAGGACTTATCATATTGCGCTGGTTGTATTCAGTCTAAAAGTTGCATTGATATATATAAGGGTCTTAACTTCACCCAATGTTATGAGGGTGTTTTAGGCAGTAGTATGAACCGTGTTTTCTTCTCTTATGATAGCGATGACTGCGTTAATTCTTCATTTTTACACGCTTGCAAAAATGTAATTGATTCCTTAGGATGCATAAATTTGCGCAATAAATCTCACGCCATCTTTAACCAGGTTTATACCAAAGAAGAATATGAAAAAGAACGTCTAAAATATAATTTTGGAAGCTATAAGGCACTTTGTGAATTTAAGGAAAAATTTGATGAATTTAAAAAACAATATCCAAGGCGTTATGGTTTTATACAAAAATCTGTAAATTCTATTGGTGATAATATTTTAAATTCTAAAAATATATATATGGGTTTTGATATTATTAATAGCGTTGAAGATAGCAGTTATATAATTCATGGCTGGGATCGCGCGCGTGATGTTTATGATGGATATGGTTTTGGCGCAAATTTAAGCAATGCCTATGAAATTGTTGATACTGGGGTTGAAGCAACACAAAATTTGTTTACTGTTTTTACTCATTCTTGTCAGAACGTAAATTATACTTATGCATGCCAAACCTCAAAGAATCTTTTTGGTTGTGTTGGTCTGCGCAGTAAAAATTATTGCATTTTAAATAAACAATACACAAAAGAATCCTTCGACGAGCTCAGGACTAAAATCATTCAACATATGAACGACATGCCATATGTAGATAAAAAGGGAAACAAATATGGGTATGGAGAATTTTTCCCTTCAGAACTTTCTCCTTTTTGCTATAACGAAACCATTGCGCAAGAACATTATCCAAAAACAAAAGCAGAAATTTTAGAAGCAGGTTATAAATGGAGAGAGCCAGAAGCAAAACAATATAAAATTACTCTTCAAGCCAAAGATTTACCAGATCATATTAAAGATGTTTCTGATGATATTTTAAATCAAATAATAGAATGTGAGCATGCTGGAAATTGTAATGAGCAATGCATGGGTGCGTTTAAAATTATTCCTTCAGAGCTTCAGTTTTATAAAAAAATGAATTTAGCTTTGCCAAGATTGTGTTCTAACTGCAGACACTATAATAGATTACGCCAGCGCACTCCTTTTAAATTGTGGGATAGAAATTGCGCAAAATGTAAAAACCCAATTAAAACATCTTATTCTCCAGACCGCAAAGAAATTATTTATTGCGAAAGCTGTTATAACAGCGAGGTCGCGTAAAAATTAATTTGACAGTAGACATCACATGTGAAATAACATGAATAGTGAAAATAAAATTTGTCAGAATTGTAAACAAAACTTCACAATCGAGCCAGATGATTTTGCATTTTATGAAAAAATACAAGTGCCCTCGCCAATTTTTTGTCCAGAATGCCGGTTGCAAAGAAGATTGGCATTTCGTAATGAGAGGACGCTCTATCACAGAAAATGCAGTTTATGTTTAAAAGACATAATTTCCATGTATCCGCAAGATACATTGTTTCCTGTTTATTGCCACGAATGTTGGTTTTCAGATAAGTGGGATGGTGCTGATTTTGGGCGTGATTATGATTTCTCTCGTCCTTTTTTTGCTCAAATAGCAGACTTATGGAACGCTGTGCCCAAAATGAATTTATTTCAAAGAAATTCAACAAATTGCGAATTTACAAATATGGTGGGCGAAAGCAAAAATGTTTATCTTTCATATTCTATTGTTGAAGAAGCAGAAAACATATTTTACTCAAGATTCGTTGATAAATCATTTAATATTTTTGATTCATATAGCGCCACAAACTCAGACCATTGTTACGAAAATATAAACACAGATAGAAATTACTCGTCTAGTTTTGCAATTCTCTCAAGAAATTGTATTGATTGTCGTTTTATTTTTGATTGTGTCAATTGCAAAGACTGCGTTTTGTCTTCAAATTTAAGAAATAAACAATATTTTATACGCAATCAAGCTTATTCTAAAGAAGATTATTTTAGAGAAATCGGTAAAATGAATTTTGGAAGCAGAATATCAAACAGTAGTTATTTAAAAGAATTTTTTAGTATTCAAGAAAAATCTTTACATAAATATGCGGACATTGTTAAGGCACCTGGTTGCACTGGAAATCATATAGCAAATGCTAAAAATGCAAAAAATTGTTTTGAAGCTCATGAAGTTGAAAATGCAAAAAATTGTTATAGAGTATTGGGGGCAAATGAGCTCTACGATACTACTAACGGAGGATTAGGCTCTGAAATAATTTACGAAATTATTACTGGCGGAAAAGCTGGTTTTAACGTTAAATTTTCGATTGCTGCTTTTGACGCTGTTCGTGAGTCAGAATATATAGATTATTGTGCCTCGTGTTCACATTGTTTTGGTTGCGCTGGAATGAGAAATAAAGAATATTGCATTTTAAACAAACAATACACAAAAGAAGAATACGAAAAGCTTGTTGAAAAAATCAAAAAACAAATGGATGACATGCCATATACAGATAAAAAGGGAAATGTTTACAAATATGGAGAATTTTTTCCAGCTGAAATTTCTCCTTTTACATATAATGAAACTATTGCGCAAGAAATTTTTCCACTATCAAAAGAAGCCACATTAAGAGGTGGTTTTAAATGGAAAGATCCTGAAATTAAAAAATATACCGCAACCAAAACACAATCTGAGTTGCCAGATAGCATATTAGAAATTACAGATTCTATATCAAAAGAGACCATAAATTGTTTGCATAATGCAGAATGTGACCATCGTTGCAACGGGGCATATAAAATATTGCCAGAAGAGTTGAAATTTTATAAAAAAATGAATTTACCCCTTCCAACACTTTGCCCCAATTGCAGATATTATGAACGGCTAAAATTGGTCGATCCTCTCAAACTTTGGCACAGGCAATGTATGTGTGATAGATCAAATCACGGTCATGATGGCAAATGCACTAATGACTTTGAAACATCATATGCCCCAGACCGGCCAGAAATAATTTATTGTGAACAATGCTACCAACAAGAAGTAGCATAAATATATGAATAGCGAAAATAAAATTTGTCAGAACTGTCATGGCGAGTTCGTAATAGAACCTGATGATTTTTCGTTTTATGAAACAATAAAAGTTCCGGCTCCAACATGGTGTCCAGAATGCAGAATGCAAAGGAGAATGGCATTTCGCAATGAGAGAATTCTTTTTAAACGAAAATGCGCATTGTGCGGAAAAGATACAATTACAATGTATCATCCACAAGCAGATGTTGTTGTTTACTGCCACGAATGCTGGTGGTCAGATAAATGGGATGCTTGTGATTATGGCATAGATTATGATTTTAATGTTCCGTTTTTTGCTCAGTTTTCGCAACTGCTCAAAAAAGTTCCCAGAATGGCGTTTGAAGCGTTTCAAAATGAACATTCTCCTTATTCAAACTTTACATGGCTTAGCAAGAATATTTATATGTCACCCTCTACAATATACTCTGAAAATATTTCTTATTCTCATGGAATCACGCGTTCTCAAGATAGTGTAGATTCTATTTATCTTTATAATTCTCAGCTTTGCTATGAGTCTCAAGATTGCCATAAATGCACCAACATTGTATATTTGACCGATTGCAGAGAATGCATGAACTGTTCGTTTTTATACGACTGCCGGGGGTGTCAAAATTGTTTTATGAGTTCAAGCCTTCGTAACAAGTCTTATGTATTTAAAAATCAACAGCTTTCAAAAACAGAATATGAGCAAAAAATAAAAGAAATAAAATTTTCAAATAGAGAAACCTTTCAAGCTTGTGTTTTAGAATATGAACAGCTAAGGGCAAGCGCGATTCATAGGTTCGCAAGTTTATTTAAAACAACTAATTCCATTGGTAATAATCTTATCAATGCAAAAAATGTTTATCGTTGTTTTACGGGTGAAGACTTAGAAAATGTGCGTTATGGAATTAGGGTTATTGAAATAAAAGATTCTGCCGATCTTTATGGGATAGGCAATGGGGCGGAATTGCTTTATGATAGCGTTAATGTTGGATACCGTGATTCACTTATAAGATTTTCTACAAATACATTTGAAGACATTCGCAACGCAACATATTGTGATTATTGCAGAACTTCGCAAAATATTTTTGGATGCGTTGGTTTACGTCAAAAACAATATTATATTTTAAATAAACAATATTCTAAAGAAGAGTATTTAGAGCTTACAAAAAAAATTGAACAGCATATGAAAGATATGCCATATAAAGATTCAAAAGAAAGGATGTATTCTTTTGGAGAATTTTTTCCTTCAGAGCTGTCTCCTTTTACATATAACGAAACCGTGGCCCAAGAATATTATCCAAAAACAGAAGAGCAGGCCTTAAGTGCAGGATTCAATTGGAGGCCTCAAACTCAAAGATCATATCAAATTACAAAGCATACAAATGACATCCCTGCTGATATTGAAGAAATTACAGATTCTATAACACAAGAAACAATTGAGTGTCTTCACAAAGGCTCATGTGACGAACAATGTACAAGCGCCTTTAAAATTTTAGATTCTGAACTTCAATTTTATAAAAGAATGCATTTGCCACTTCCGCAATTGTGCCCTAATTGCAGGCATTACAAAAGAATAAAATATAGAAATCCGTTAAACATCCAACTTTGGCACAGAAAGTGCATGAATAAAGGTTGTCAAAACGAGTTTGAAACCCCATATTCTCCTGAAAATAAAGAAATAATTTACTGCGAAAGTTGTTACCAACAAGAAGTTACATAAAAATTATGATTTCCAAAACACCAAAATTTAACAAAACCATTGATGCAATTTTAAATGATTTAGTTCCGCATGAACGTGTATGTTTTGAGTGCAAACAAAAGTTTCAGGTGCTAGCAGAAGATATTAATTTTTATAAAATGTTTTTAGTTCCACCTCCAACGAGATGCCCAAAATGCCGTCAGATACGCAGGCTTAGCTTATTGATGCGCGCGCCAAAGTTTTTTAAACGTCCTTGTACTGCTCCGGGTCACACAGAAGATGTAGTTACTGTTTTTCCGCCTTCGTCCCCGCACAAAATTTATGATGTGGGCTACTGGTACTCAGATTTATGGGATGCCGGACAATATGCCAGAAAATATGATTTCAATCGCAAGTTTTTCGACCAATTTAAGGATTTGTTTTTTGATGTGCCGCATTTATCATTAGAAAGGCCTTTAACGGCGGTGAATTCAGAATATTCTTTGGGTGGGACTTGGAGTAAAAATAATTATTACAGCGCAGGTGCTTATAAAAGCGAGGATTGTTTGTTTACCGAGGAAGTGAGGTTTTCTAAGTCATGCGTCGATTGTTTATCGGTTTGGCACTCAGAATTTTGTTATGCATGTGTCGGATCAGACCACTGCAGTCATTGCGTTTTTGTTATCGATTCAAATCAATGCGTAAATTCATCATTTTTGTATGGCTGCAAAAACTGTATAGATTGTTTTCTTTCTTCTAACCTTAGAAACAAATCATATGTTTTTGAGAATAAGCAATTGACCAAGAAAGAATATCAAGAAAAAGTTTCTGAATTAAATTTGGGCGACAGAAAGGTTTTCAAAGAGGTTTTAAGCCGGTTCGATAATATTTTTAAAAATGCTTTGCATCGTTCGCTCTTAATGACCAACACTGTAAACTGCACGGGTGACAGCCTAACCAACTGCAAAGATTGCTTCTGGTCTTTCGATGGTACAGGTGGTGAGAATTTCCGCTTTGTTGAAAGTTTCGACGAAGCCAAAGACTTAATGGATGTCTCTTATATCCCTCAAGGTACTGAACGCGTTTATGAAACGGTGATGGGTATGGGTAGCAATATTTTTTTTAGTCTTTACGCGCGAACTTGCATGGATATAGAATATTCTTCTGAGTGTAATAATTGTCAAAATTGTTTTGGGTGTGTTGGCCTCAAGAACAAAAAATTTTATATTTTTAACCAGCCATATTCAGAAGAAGATTATTGGAAAATAGTTGATGAAATTAAATCAAAAATGCTTAATGACGGAGAATATGGAGAGCTATTTCCAATGTCTCTTGGCCTTTTTCCATATCAAGTAAACAGAAGTCAAAATTTTTATCCGCTTGATGAACAAAAAGCAAAAGAAAAAGGAATTCCTTGGTATCCTGAGCCAGATTCACAGGTACCAGAGGGTGTTAATTTACGTGAGTCTTCAAGAATTACGAATGATATTAAAAACATAGATGAGTCTATTTTAAAGGATGTTATACGATGCGAAATAACAGGCCGTCCTTTTAAAATTACCACAGAAGAACTCAAATTTTATAAACATATGAATCTGCCACTTCCCGTAAAACACCCTTGGCAACGAATGAAGGAAAGATTTATTTTTAGGCACCCCTTAGAACTTTTTGAATTTATTTGTCATAGCTGTGGAGAAAAATCCCTTTCAATTTATAACGAAGAAAAACAGAAACAGCTTAAAATTTTCTGCGAAAAGTGCTACCTAAAAGAAGTTATATGACCAATTTAGAAAATAAAATTTGTCAAAATTGCAAACAAGAGTTCATAATAGAGCCTGATGATTTTGCTTTCTACGAAAAAATGAAAGTGCCAGCCCCAACATGGTGCCCCGAGTGCAGATTCCGCCGCAGAATCATATGGCGAAATGAACGAAAACTTTTCCGTGGCAAAAGTGCTTTAAGCGGTAAAAATTTATTTACTCTTTTTTCTCCAGAATCAGGATATATTGTTTATCGCAACGATGAATGGCGAGGCGGATACGACCCGTTAGTTTATGGGCAAGAAGTAGATTTCACGCGTCCATTTTTAACTCAGCTTTTTGAGTTAGATAAAAAAGTTCCAAAGCCTGCTGGAAGCACTACAAGAGCAGTTAATAGTGAATATTCTGAAAACGCCAGTGACATTAAAAATTGTTATCTTATTTTTAATTCTAATTTTACAGAAGACTCAGGATATGGAAACGGCGTAGACAAGTGCCAATTTTGTTATGATAATTCTCACATACAAACATGCGAAAGATGTTACCATTCTTTTTGGTTAACAAATTGTTATCAGACTCATTTTTCTTCACGCTGCGAAGACTGCACCAATGTTTGGTTTTCTAAAGATTGCCGTGGTTGTAATGATTGCATTGGTTGCGTGAATCTTCGTACAAAAAATTATTGTATTTTTAACGAGCAATATTCAAAAAAAGAATATCAAGCAAAACTAAATCAATTTAATTTTTCTTCTTGGAAAAATATTGTTGAAATGAATAAGAAGGCCAAAGAATTTTGGTTGAAGTTTCCTAATAAATTTATGCAGGGAATAAAAAACCAGAATGTGTCAGGAGAATTTATTACACACTCAAAAAATGTTTTAGATAGTTATTTAATTAGGGAATGTGAAAATTTGCGCCATGTGCAGTATTCTCAAATGCCTCATTCAAAAGATTGCTATGATGTTTCAGTTGGCGGAAATAATGGCGAACAAATTTATGAATCAGCTCTTTGTGGTTGGGGAGCCTCCAATATTAAATTTTCTTTTGAATGTTTAGATAATTGTCTTAATATAGAATATTCTATTTATTGTCGTGATTCTTCTAATGTTTTTGGATGCTCTGGGGTTCAAAAAAAGCAATACTGCATTTTAAACAAACAATATCCAAAAGAAGAGTATTTTGAGTTGGTTGAAAAAATTAAAAAACATATGGACGAAATGCCTTATGTTGATAAACAAGGAAGGGTGTATAAATATGGAGAATTTTTTCCGCCAGAAACTGCGCCTCACGCTTATACGCATACTATTTCTCCAGAACATTTTCCTTTAACAAAAGAAGAAGCCATTTATTGGGGTTTTCGCTGGGAAGATGCAAATCCTACCGAATATCAAACTACCAAAGATGCTAAAGAACTTGCAGATAACATTGAAGATATTGGGCAAGAAATAATAAAAGAAATTATCAAATGTGAAAAATGTGGCCGAGCTTATCGTGTTATAGAACCCGAATTACAATTTTTAAAGCAAATAAAAATTCCTGTCCCACGCTGGTGTGTTGATTGCAGGCATTACGATCGCATTGGCCAAAGGAATAGAGCTGTGTTCTATGATAGAAATTGCGCAAAATGTGGCAAAGATATTAAAACATCTTATGCCCCCGCCAGGCCGGAAATAATTTACTGCGAAAGTTGCTACCAACAAGAGGTAGTGTAAATAATATGCTACTTACATATGTATTTACACATGTAAGTAGCAAATAGTTATGAAATCAGAGACAAAAAATTGCCAGAACTGTAAACAAGACTTTATTATCGAGCCTGAGGATTTTGTATTTTATGAAAAAATGAAAGTGCCAGCTCCAACGTTTTGTCCGCAGTGCCGTTTTCAGCGACGTATTGCATTTCGCAACGAAAGAAAATTATTTCGAAATATAAACGCGAGAACAGACGAGAAAATTTTAACACTCTATCCACCAGAGTCTGGAATTGTTGTATATACTGATGAAGATTTTAGGTCTGACTTATGGGATCCAATGGACTTTGGAGTTGATTATAATTTTCAAAAACCATTTTTTGAACAATTTTTAGAATTAATGAAAAAGGTGCCTCACCCTGCGCGTAATTATTTTGTTGATACAATGGTTAATAGCGACTATTGCGGAAATTGTGGTTATTTAAAAAATTGTTATTTGATATTCAATTCTAATAATAGTGAGGATTGTGCCTATGGCAATGGCGTTGATTATTCTAAAAATTGTTATGATAACTCGCACTGCAATACCTCCGAGCGTTGTTACGAATCATTTTGGATAACTAATTGTAATCGTATGCGTTTTTGTTCTCAATGTTCTGAATCATTTGAGCTTTGGTTCTGTAAAGATTGTTCAGGATGCAATAATTGTTTTGGGTGTATGAATCTTCGCAATAAAAAATATTGCATATTTAATGTTCAGCATACAAAAACAGAATATGAAGAAAAAATTGCCAGCATGAAATTAAATTCTTGGAAGGGGATTAATGACGCGCGAGAAGAGGCATACGAATTTTGGAAAAAATTTCCAAATAAATATCACCAAGGGGTAAAAAATATAAACTCAACTGGGGCATATGTAACCAATTCAAAAAATGTGAAGCATGGATATTTAATTCGCGAGTGCGAAGATTGTAAATATGTACAATATCTGCAAACGTTTCCTTCTAGTAAAAATTGTTATGACTATAGTATTTGGGGAGAAAATAATCAGTTTGGATATGAAATTACTACATCGGGCCGAGGAACATTTAATCTTAAGTTTTCAATTGAGTGTTGGCCGAATATGCGGGATTCTGAATATTGCGTTTTTTGTCAGGGTTCTTCTAATCTTTTTGCCTGCGTTGGTTTAAATAAAAAAGAATATTGCATTTTTAACAAACAATATTCAAAAGATAAATTTATAGAACTTCGTAAAAAAATAATTGAGCATATGAATAATATGCCTTACACAGACAAAGGAGGCCGGGTTTATAGATATGGAGAATTTTTTCCAATTGAATTTTCTCCTTTTGCATACAACCAAACATTTGCTTATGATCACTTTTTACTTTCAAAAGAACAAGCATCAAAAGCCGGTTATTCGTGGAGAGATTCAACACCCCAAGAATATCAAATTACTATGAATGGGGAAGACTTGCCAGATACTATTGAAGAAACAAAAGATGATATTTTAGATGTTGTTATAAGTTGTACAAAATGCAAAAAAGCCTTTCGTATTATAAAACAAGAGTTAGAGTTTCTCAAAAGAGAGAAAATTCCGTTACCGCGCTACTGTGTTGAGTGTCGGCATTTTCTTCGAGTTGCACAGCGTTTACCAAGCAAACTTTTTCAACGAAAATGCCAATGTGCAGGCGAAAGTTCCGAGAATGGAGTCTATAAAAACACAGCCAAGCATTCTCATAAAGATGGCAAATGCCAAAATGAGTTTGAAACTTCTTATGCTCCGGACAGACCAGAGATAATTTACTGCGAACAGTGCTACCAAGAAGAGGTAGCATAAAATTAAAGGTCGCCCAGTGATTAACACTGGGCGTCAGGTGTTCATCACTTGACGAGTTTATTAATCTTAATTAATAAATCATATGATCTTTATTTATGTAACGTGTAAAAATTTAGATATGGCAAAAACCATTGCTAAAATTTTGGTGGAAAAAAGAATGGCAGGCAGTGTGGATATTATGCTCACCACGTCTGTTTTTCAGGTCAGTGGAGGAGCTAGCGAATCCGATGGGGCAATTATGGTTATCAAAACCATAGATAAGCACATCCAGGGTATAGAGGATATTGTTAGAGAGCACTATCAAAATGGCACTCCGTGCATTGCCAGCATTACATTGTACCGCTTAAACCGCGACTTTAAAGATCGGCTTATTGCAGCCACTAGTTAGAGCAAATTACCATCAAAAAAAACGGCTAAAATGCCTAGGGTTTTTGCTTGTCGAAGCCATATGAAAATGTTATGATAAAATAATTAAAATAACTTTATCCAGCAAGGTGTTCAGCGAAATTTCAGCCCCCAATGCAATCTATATATCAGGGCTAAAATTTCGAAGCAAATCTGCTCACTTGCTCGCAGACCCGTGGCAGAAAGCAATAGAATTCGTAGATTTAAATTAGCGCCTCCGCCCCCAGAATTGCCCATATATGGGACAGTAGACCCCTCAGAGTGCTCTTTTATTGGCAAAACCAATTATGAAGCAGCTTTGCAAGAGCAAAAATTTATTTTTGGAATAAAAAGGGTAGACAGGCGCAGGCACTTATATATTGTTGGAAAATCTGGAGTTGGGAAGTCAAAACTTCTAGAGCTTTTTGTGCGCCAAGACATTGGATATGGCCATGGGCTTTGTTTTATTGACCCACACGGAGATGTTATTGACGCAATTTTAGATTTTATTCCAGAAGACAGAATTGATGACGTGGTGCTTATTGATCCTTCCGATGCCAAATTTCCAATTTCTTTTAACCCATTGGCAAATATCGACATGAACTTTAAACACCAACTAACTCAGGGGTTAATTGAGGTGTTAGAAAAGCAATTTGGGGCCAATTGGACACCAAGGCTTGAACACGTATTTAGGTTTACTTGTTTGGCTCTTTTAGACTATCCGCACGGCACAATGAGAGGCATGATTTCTATGTTAACAGACAGAAATTATCGTCAGCTTGTTGTTGAATATATTCAAGACGACATGGTAAAACGTTTCTGGGCAATTGAGTTTGCCGACTGGTCAGAAAAATATGACACAGAAGCCATTATTCCGTTGGTAAATAAATTGGCACAATTTTTATCAGACCCAGCTTTAAGAGGAATTTTTGGTCAGGAAGAAAATAAGGTTGATTTGGAAAAATTAATGAATGAAGGAAAAATTATTTTAATTAATTTGTCCAAAGGAAAATTGGGCGAAGAAAATGCCAGCTTTTTCGGCTCAATGTTTATTACAAAAATTAAGCAGGCTGGCATGGCGCGCGCCTCTTTGCCAGAAGAAGATAGGAAAGATTATTACTTATATGTTGACGAGTTTCACAACCTAATGACAGAAACTTTTGAAAACATTTTGTCTGAAGCTAGAAAATATGGAATTTGTCTTACAGTGGCTCACCAATATATGGGCCAGCTTTTAGAAAAAGTTCAGCAAGCTGTTTTAGGAAACACAGGAACCATTATTGTGTTTAGAGTTGGTGGTGAAGATGCAGTAAGGCTAGAACCAGAAATGGCGCCAATTTTTGGTGTAAAAGACATGGTAAACTTGGGGGTCCAAAATTTTTATATTAAAGAAACAATTGATGGCGAGGCTTATGATCCTTTTTCTGCACAAACTCTTAGCGTTTTAAAACCCTCTCATAGATCTTTTAGAAAAGAAATTATTGAGATGTCTCGCAAAAAATACAGCATTTCAGCTGAGGCCGCACAAAAGCTTATGCAAGAAGAAGAATCAAAGATTATGAGAAGCTCGCACGAAAAATCTATAATTCAAGGAAAAGGAAAGGGTCCCGCCTCCGCCGAAGGCTCCGGCGAGGCAAAGCCAGAGGATAAACCAGAAGAACCACTAATTTAAAATAAGAATATGCCACGGGTTAAATCCCGTGGTGTTATCTAAAAATAATAAAACATATGCAACAAGAAACCAAACAATGTCAAAATTGTAAACAAGATTTTATAATCGAATCAGATGATTTTGCATTTTACGAAAGAATGAAAGTGCCTTCACCAACTTTCTGTCCTGATTGCAGAACGCAAAGAAGGCTTTCCTTTCGCAATGAAAGAACACTCTACAAGCGTCCATGCGGGCTTTGTGGAAAAGAAGTTGTTTCTTTATATCATAAAGATAACAAACAAACTGTTTTTTGTCAGCAGTGCTGGTGGTCTGATGAATGGAACACATTGGATTACGGCAAAGAGTACAATTTTTCTCGCCCATTTTTTGAACAGTTTGAAGAATTAATGTATAAAGTTCCTGTGCCTGCGTTAACAACATTTTATACAACACTTTTAAATAGTGATTATAATAACCAAGTAAGTAACCTAAAAAACTGTTATCTTCTTTTTAATTCTGACTATAACGAAAATGCTGGATATGGCACTGAAATTGAACACAGCAAAGATTCATTTGATAATTTAATGATTGATGAATGCAGTATTGCTTACAGCAATATTAATTGTCAAAAGTGTTATGAGATTTTTTATTCTATTGATTGTGAAAATTCTCATAATATTTGGTTTTCAAAAAATTTAGTTGGTTGCTCAAATTGTTTTGGTTGCGTGAATTTACGCAATGCTCAATATCATATTTGGAACGAGAAATATACCAAGGAAGAATACGAAAAGAAACTTAAAAATTTTGGATTAGATGCGTGGGGAAATATTAAAGAATATAAAATCCAATTTAAAGAATTTCTCAAAAAATTTCCATATAAGTATATACATGGACGACTTAATTCCAATGTAACAGGAGATTATGTTAGCCATTCGAAAGATGTTAAAAATTCTTTTATTGTTACTGAAGCGCAAAACTGTAAATATTGTTGGTGGATGCTTGTAAAGCCAGTGAAAGATTGTTTTGATTATATGGAATTTGGAGATAATGCGCAAAATATATATGAAGCGATGAATGCCGGAGATGGAGTAAATGATATTAAGTTTGGACTTTTCTGTTTTACTAATGTGTCACGTGCTCAATATGCAACGCGTTGCTTTACTTCGCACGACATTTTTGGCTGTGTAAGTTTACGCAATAAATCGTTCTGTATTCTGAATAAGCAATACTCAGAGGATGAGTACAATCAACTTTTACCAAAAATTATCGAACATATGAACGAAATGCCGTACACTGATAAAAAAGGTAATATTTATAAATATGGAGAGTTTTTTCCTTCAGAAATTTCTCAGTTTGCTTATAATGAGACAAGTGCATTAGAATATTTTCCGCTTTCAAACGAAGAAGCTGTGGCAAAAGGTTTTGCATGGAAAGATACAGAAGAAAGGGGATATCAAATTGATATTAAGCCCAGAGATTTGCCTCAATCTATTAATAGTGTGGAGGATGATATATTAAAAAAAGTTATTGGTTGCGAACATGAAGGGAAATGCTCTGATAACTGCACTACTGCCTTTAAACTTATTCCTCAAGAGCTTCAGTTTTTAAAGCGTGCAGGAATTCCTTTGCCAAGACTTTGCCCTAACTGCAGGCACGCAGAGCGCATGAAGGATAGAAACCCTTTGAAACTTTGGCACAGAAAATGCCAATGCAAAGGCGTATCATCAGAAAATGAAGTTTACCAAAACACCGGCAAACATTTCCATGGCGATAGTCATTGTCAAAATGAATTTGAAACTTCTTATGATCCAGATGGATCAGAAATAGTTTATTGTGAACAGTGTTATCAACAAGAAGTATCATAAATATTATTAGTAAAATATTATGGATAAAGAAACACGCCAGTGTCAAAATTGTAAACAAGAGTTCATAATCGAACCAGATGATTTTGCGTTCTATGAAAATATGAAAGTGCCAGCGCCAACTTTTTGTCCAGATTGTAGAATGCAACGCCGAATGACGTGGCGAAACGAAAGGTTTTTATACAAGCGAGAGTGCGGTTTGTGCAAAAAATCAATTGTTTCGATTTATAAACCTCAATCTCTATACACTGTTTATTGTCACAAATGTTTTAGGTCCGACGAATGGGATGCTTTAAGTCATGGACGAGATTATGATTTTTCAAAACCATTTTTTAATCAATTCAACGAGCTGCAGAAAGACGTGCCAAGGCTTTATGCAATGGTTACAGATTCTAATGTTAATAGCGAATATATAAACGGCGCTACGTGGAATAAAAATTGTTATTTAATATTTGCTTCAGACCGCAACGAAGATTCATATTATTCCCACTCTATATTTTACTGTAAAAATGTTTTTGATTGTTTGGGTACGCGATATAGCGAATACTCAATTGGAGCTATTGATTGCGAAAAAGTTAATAACTGTTTTTATTCGCAAGACTGTTTAGATTCATACAACCTATATTTTTGTAAAAATTGTGCTAATTGTCATGATTGCATAGGTTGCGCGAATCTTCGCAATCAGTCGTTCTGTATTTTTAATGAGCAATATTCTAAAGACGATTATTTGAAAAAAATGGGTGGAATGAGGCTAAATTCAATAGTCGGCTTAAATGAAGCAAAAAATAAAGCGCAAAATTTCTATCTAAAATATCCTGTTAAATATTATCATGGCAAGAATAATTTAAAATCTACTGGGGACTATATTGTCCACGCAAAGAATTGTTCTTCTGTTTTCGATGGTCAAGATCTAGAGGATTGCAAATATTTATATATTGTTAATAAAGTAAAAGATTCTTATGACGGATATGCTATCGTGGAAAATGTTGAGCGCAATTTAGAAATAATAAGCCACGATTCTTCTTTCTCAAAATTTTGCCTTTCTTATTGGGCTGGAAGTTATGGCACCTATGCTGATACGTGTGAAAATTGTACAAATGTTTTTGGGTGCATCGGATTACGAAACAAACAATACTGCATTTTAAACAAGCAATACACAAAAGAAGAATATCAAGATCTAGTTTCAAAGATTATTGACCATATGAATTCTATGCCCTATGCGGATAAAAGCGGAAAAAAATATGGTTATGGTGAGTTTTTCCCTTCAGAAATATCTCCTTTTGCATACAATGAAACAGTCGCTCAGGAATTTTTTCCACTGACTAGGGAAGAAGTTTTAGACAAAAAATATAATTGGACAGAACAAGAAGCTAAAAATTATAAAATTACCAAACAGGCCAGTGAATTGCCAGACAATATAGATGACGTTGATGATAAAATATGCGAAGAAGTAATTGGTTGCGAACATGGTGGACTTTGTAGTGATCAGTGTGCAACAGCATTTAAAATCACTTCCCAAGAATTGCAATTTTATAAAAAAATGGATCTTCCTTTGCCACGTCTTTGTTCTAATTGTCGTCATTATGAACGCATGAGACAGAGAAATCCTCTAAAGCTTTGGCACAGAAAGTGTATGTGCGATAAGAAAAATCATGCTCATGGAGAAGAAAAATGTTCTAATGAATTTGAAACTTCTTATTCGCCCGATAGCAAAGAAATAGTTTATTGTGAAGAATGTTATCAACAAGAAGTGATATAAATACAATTAATAAAAAACATGGATCAAGAAACACGCCAGTGTCAAAATTGTAAACAAGAGTTCACAATCGAGCCAGATGATTTTGCATTTTACGAAAGAATGAAAGTGCCTGCCCCAACTTTTTGTTGGAAGTGCCGTTTTCCAAGGCGTTTAGCATGGAGAAATGAGAGAAGTTTATATAAGCGAACTTGTAATTTATGCAACACGTCTATGATTTCTATGTTTAAGCCAGAAGTTCCTTTTCCAGTTTATTGTCACGACTGCTGGTGGTCAGACAAATGGGATTCATTAAAATTTGGTAGAGATTATGATTTCTCAAAACCATTTTTTGAACAGTTTGCACAACTTCAATTAGAAGTCCCCAGACCAGCGCTCTATGCATCGCAAAACGTAAATAGTGATTACTGCAACCATAGTTCTCATCTTAAAGATTGCTATTTAATTTTTGGAAGCTGGTTTTCTGAAAATTGTGGTTATGGCAATACTGTGCTAGATAGTAAAAATTGCTGGGACTGTTTGTTTACTGGAGATAGTGAAGGTTGTCTTCATTCTGTAGATATAAATAAATGCTATCAAACGCATTTTTCCCAGAATTGTACAGGATGCACAGATTCAGCATTTTTATATGATTGCCGAAACTGCCAAAACTGCCTTTTTTGCTACAATCTTCGCAATAAAACTTATCATGTTTTCAATCAGCCGGTATCAAAAGAAGATTTTAATCGCATTAAGGATGCAACCTTGAGTTCTTATACACTGCTTCAAAAAAGACTTTTAGAATTTCAAAAATCAATCAGAGAAAAAGCTCTTCACAAATATTTAGTTGGTGACCACAACTCTAATGTATCAGGAGATTTTATATATAATGCAAAAAATGTACATGCTTCATTTTTTGTGGAAGGCGGAGAAAATGAAAAATATGTTGTTAGAAATGTAAAAGCGCAAAAAGACTCAATGGATATTTTTGGTGTAAACGGTGGGGAATTAGGATATGAATCTAATAATGGTGATTTTTGTTCCAAGATTTTATTTAGCGTCAACGGCGAGAATAATTCAAATATCTATTATTTAGTAGATTCCTTTAGTGCAGAAAATTGTTTTGGATGCATATCATTAAATCATAAAAAATATTGCATTTTAAACAAACAATATGACGAAGAAAGCTACAAAGAATTAAAGGAAAAAATTATTACCCAAATGCAGGAGCAACCCTATATAGATAAGGCTGGAAGAAAATATTTATTTGGTGAATTTTTTCCAATAGAGCTTTCGCCTTTTGCGTACAACGAATCAATTGCTCAAGATTATATTCCTTTAACCAAAAAACAAGCAGAAGAATTAAAATATCCATGGCAAGAAATGGCAGATAAAGAATATGTACCAACTAAAAAATGGGATGAATTGCCAGACACCATTTTAGAAGTAGACGATTCAATAACAAAAGAAACAATACTTTGTGAAGATTGGGACAAAGATAAAGAAAAAGCAAAAGAACATAAATGTTCTATGGCATTTAAAATTACTCCAGACGAATTGGCAATATATAGAAAATTTAATTTGCCTTTGCCAAGAAAATGTCCAAATAGCAGAAATTTCGAAAAGTTTCAATTGAGAAATCCAATTAATATTTGGCATCGTCAATGCATGTGTGATAAAGATCACCCGCACCATACAGGTCAATGCACTAATGAATTTGAAACCTCATATTCACCTGACCGCAAAGAAATAGTTTATTGTGAAGAATGCTATCAACAAGAAGTATCATAAAAAATTATGAATCAAGAAACCAAACAATGTGGAAAGTGTGGTCAAAGCTTTGTAATCGAAGCAGATGATGTTCCGTTTTACGAAAAAATGGATTTGCCTTTGCCAATAATGTGTCCTTATTGTCGCTTTAAACATCTTTTAGCTTTTTGGGTATTTGGAAGATTCAGAATTACAAAGTCTGCCTTGAGTGGTAAAACAATTATTACTGATATTCCAGAATCAGCCTCCTTTCCTATTTATGACCGTGTCGAATTTGTATCTGATGCTTGGGATCCTTTAATATACGGAAAAAATTATGATTCTTCTAAATCATTTTTCGAGCAGTTTATTGAATTGCAATCAAAGGTGCCGCACCCTCACCAAGTCGGAATTAAAAACACTAATTCTGATTGGACAGATGATACTTGGGAATCAAAAGATGCATATCTTACTCGCTCAGCTGTGGGGCTTGAGTTTGTTAGTTATGGTTATCGTCTGATTAGATGTAAAAATTCCATTGATATTACATTTTGTTGGGATCTTGAACGTTCATATGACTGTTTTTTTTGTTTCAAGTGTTACGATTTGAAATATTCATTTAATTCACGAGATTGCCTTAATAGTTCATTTTTATACGATTGCAGAAACTGCCAAAATTGTTTTATGTCATGGAATTTAAGGAATCAAAAATATTGTATTTTAAATCAGCCATATTCAAAAGAAGAATATGAAAAGAAGATTCAAGAATACAATTTAAAATCAAGAAAAGTAATTGAAGAGTTAAAAAAAGAATTTTGGCAACACCTTAGAGAAGACGCAGTTCATCGCCTAAACTATAATACGCAAACTGTTAATTCTGAAGGAAATGTTTTAACAAATGATAAAAATTGTTATCAATGTTATTTTATTGAAGATTCAGAAAACTGCCGGTATTGTTTTCGTGGGTTAGGAAAAGATGATATTGATTCTGTGAGCATGTTTAACACAGAAAAATCCATTTGGGGTGCATTAGATCAATTTGGTTATGGTAATTTAAGCAACCTTTATACTACCTCGTGCAGATACTCTGCTTATTTAGACAACTGTGAAGAATGCGAATATTGTTTTGGGTGTGTTGGCCTTCGTAAAAAGAAATATTGCATTTTAAACAAGCAATATACAAAAGAAGAGTATGAAGATTTAGTTGAAAAAATCAAAAGTGATATGAAAAACAGGGGAGAATGGGGAAAGCCTTTCCCATTGCAGTTAACTTACGCAGGTTATAATCTTTCTTTAGCACAGATGCAATTTCCAATGACAAAAGAAGAGGCTATAAAATTTGGAGCAAAATGGGAAGAAAATAATGAACCGCATTATGAAAATGTTGTCAGTGCAGAAAATTTACCAGACACAATTGATTGGGTGAGTGATGAAATTACAAAACAACGAATTTTATGTCCTGAAACAAAATTAAGCTACAATATTACAAAAGAAGAATTATCATTTTATCGTGAACATGGCATCCCGCTTCCAAACAAGCATTTTGATTGGCGCACGCTAGATCGTTTTAAGCCTTTTAGCTATATGGCAAAAGTTGAAAAAGGGAATTGCTGTTTTTGTAAAAAAGAAATTGAACATTATTATAGCTCAGAGCTTGGCTTTCAAAAAATAGCCTGCCTAGAATGTTATCAACGCGAGGTGGCCTAAAATTGGAATACGGCTCAACGCCGTTGAGCCGTAAAATAACATGGAGCAACAAACAAAACAATGTCAGAATTGCAAACAAGACTTTGTAATCGAGCCCGATGATTTTGCGTTCTATGAAAAAATGAAGGTGCCAGCCCCAACATTTTGCCCAGATTGCAGATTGCAGAGAAGGCTGTCTCATAGAAACGAAAGAATGTTGTACCATCGCGAATGTGATTTGTGTGGCAAAAAAGCTATCAGTATACACCAACCAAACGGAGAGAATGTAGTTTATTGTCAGTCTTGTTATTGGTCAGATAAATGGGATCCTATGTCATGTGGAAAGGAATATAATTTTAACGAACCATTTTTTGTGCAGTTTAATGAGCTTTCTAAAAAAGTCCCGAAAGTAAGTTTAATTAACACAAATTCAATTAATTCAGAGTATACTCACTTGGCTGCTGACAATAAAGATTGTTATATGCTTTTTGAAAGTTCTAATAATGAAAGATGCAATCACTCTTATTGGATGCAACTTAGCAAAGATTGTTTAGATTGTGCCCTTGTTAATGGCAGTGAATTATGTTATGAGGTTTTTGTGGCCTATAATTGCTATAAATTATTTTTTTCTAAAGAATGCCGTGACTGCACCGACAGTTATTTTTTACAAGATTGCGTGGGATGTTCTAACTGCTATGGCTGCATTGGTTTGCGCAACAAACAATATCACATTTTTAATGAACCATTCCAAAAAGAAGAATATTCTAAAATTTTAGAAGAAAAGAAAGAGCAAATAAAGAAGGGGAATATTGAAGATTTGAAAAAAGTATTCAAAGAATTTGCTTTAACAAAAATCAATAAATATGCCTATATTCAAAAATCAGTTAGAAGCACTGGAAACTATCTTTTGAATACTAAAAACTGCATTCAATGTTTTCATGGAGACGAAGCTGAAAATTGCAAATATGGATATCATGTTTGGAGAAGTGCAAAAGATTGTATGGATGCATCTACAGCTGGCAGAGATGCTGAACTGGTATATGAAAGCATTAATATAGGAATGAAGGATTATGATATTAAATTTGGAATTCAAAATTGGAATGGAAATAACAATTTAACATATTGTGAAACATGTTCTGGTTCCTCAAATTTGTTTGGTTGTGTTGGATTGAACAAAAAACAGTATTGCATTTTAAACAAACAATATACCAAAGAAGAATATGAAGAGTTTGTACAAAAAATAATTGAACACATGAAAAAAACAGGAGAGTGGGG
>Ga0172379_10004363_pt1 | contig 21043 bp, 19 predicted proteins | sample GrowelOW334metaG_FD_119756 | JGI IMG/M metagenome (GOLD analysis project Ga0172379, IMG submission 119756) | Groundwater microbial communities from an aquifer near a municipal landfill in Southern Ontario, Canada - Groundwater well OW334 metaG | ecosystem: Environmental > Aquatic > Deep...
AATAAGTATGAAAGCGAGCTTGCACGGTTTGCTGTTCGGCAGGTAATCGGCAACCAGTTCCAATCCGTCTGCGGAACGTAATCTTTCTTCACTTTTTTTCTGTCCGTCCCACCATTGTCCAAGGGATTCATCCTTTTCTTTAACCGAGTCGGGCAGGCTTGGATCGTCTGAGAGGAATTCTTTTTTTGAACGGGCTACGGCGATACGGTAAAAAACGAGACCCAAAAAGAAATATATAATTAAGGGTAGAGCCGCAAGGGAAACAAGGATAGACGCGCTCATATCTACTATCGTAGGACAAAGACTCGTAGTAGACAAGCGCTACCGACTTTACATTTCATTCAATCCCGAGTTTTGAAAGAAAACCTTGCTTGGAAAGGTAATTGCTTTCCGCGTGTAATTTGCCGTTCCGATAGTACCGGACGTAGGGGATTTCCCGGTTGCCGAAAATGTCTTCCTTAAAGGTCATGAAATCACGATGGAAGCTCTCTCGATCGTATTCGACATAGTAGATCGCGGCGTGATCACCCGACTGTTTTTCCACATCGGTAAGGTAACTTTGCATGAAACGCCATTGCGGGCACCAACTTTGGGTGAGAACAATAGCGACCGCCGGGGCGGAGGTTCTCAATTCTTCGTTAAAATCACCAGCCACGATGGCGGACCGGCAATCGGATTCTGAAAGTTTATTAGGCATTGGTCTAAGATAGCCACCTTTGTGCATTACAGGCAACATGATAATATTAGCGCCTTATGGCATTAGTAGAAAAACAATTTCGCGCGATGTACGGGACCTTATTCGGAGTGTTCGCCCTTTACGGTACGTCGATGACGATCATCGGAGCGACTCTGCCGAAAATACTGGCGGATTTCGGCTGGAATTATTCAACGGCCGGAATCGTTATCGGCGCGGGCGCCGTCGGCTATTTCTGCTCCGCCTACGCGGCCGGAATTCTGGTTGCGCGTATAGGGCCGCGTGCGACAATACTGATCGGCTTGGCTCTGGAGATCGCGGGGTTGGCTTTTTTCGCGTCGGTACCGTCACCCATGGTAAATTTTGGTTTGAATCTTGCAGTTGGGCTCGGTCAGGGTTGCATCGAACTGGTCGTCAATTGGGCGACCCTACGATTGGAAAAACCCGGTTCCACCCGCGCGATGAACTTGATGCATGGCGCTTTTGCCGTTGGTGCCCTTGCCGGCCCCTTTGTTATCGGCCTTCTGATGGGAGCCTCTCTTTCTTGGACACTGGTGTATCGTGGTATCTCGGTGCTTTTCGTCATCATTTCAATCGGCTTGTTCTTTTTACCCTTTTCCGCGCTGGTCGTGCCGTCGGGTACCGTTGAAAAACAGTTGGGAAAAAGCGTTTCTTTGTACAAGCACTCCGCCTATTGGTTCGGCTTCATCGCACTGTTTCTCTATGTAGGGGTCGAACTTGGCGTTTCCAACTGGGTGGCGGAATATTTCGTTACCGTTTTCGGCGCAAGCGTGTCGGTCGGGTCTTTCATGGTTTCACTCTTCTGGGCAGGTTTGTTGGCGGGAAGGTTCGGTATGCCTTTGTTATATAAAGGCGACAGGAAGGACATCGTTCTGGTCTTGATGTCGATCCTAATGTCAATTTCCGTAGCAGCCCTTTCCGTTCTCGGTCTTTCCGGGATCGGTGCGCCTGCTTTCTATGTTGCCGTTGTCTTGACCGCGCTGGCTGGATTGGGCTGTTCCGTGATCTATCCGATCGTGGTAACGTTTGTCGGTGGGGCTTTCCCAAACGCCCAAAGCGAAGCGATATCGTTTGCCGCGACGGGCGGCGGAATCGGCGCGTTCACGTTTCCTTTCATCATGTCCAATATCGCGCAGGCGTGGGGTATCAGGGCCGGTTTTGTGGCGTACACCGTATTTTCTTTCGTGGTAGTCGCGGCATGCACCGGTCTGCTGTGGGGGTCTGTCCGTAAGGAGTAATGGTGCTTAAATTTCGAATATTCCAGCTCGCGATGCCCTTGGACTTTGATGAACGCGATATCCCTCGGGCGGCCGCGAAACTGTTGCGGGTTGATCCCCAATCGATCAAGGCTACGACGATAGAACGAAAATCAGTCGATGCGCGCGACAAAGGCGACCTGCGGCTCGTATTTCGTTTGGTCGTAGATCTTGATGAAGCGCCGAAAATCCGTTTGCCCGAATCCGTCGCGACGCGGACCGTGATTGAGCGGCACTGGGAATTACCTAAGTCAAAAAGAACGTCCGCGATACGCCCGGTTGTTATCGGCGCCGGTCCGGCGGGCTTATTTGCCGCGCTTGTCCTTGCTGAAGCGGGTACGAGGCCGCTTCTTTTAGAGCGAGGTGACGCGGTTGAAAAGCGTGACACAGTCGTCCACGGCTTTTTTGGTGGAACGGCGCTTGACCCGGAATCGAACATACAATTCGGTGAAGGCGGCGCGGGTACCTATTCCGACGGGAAACTAACGACGCAAGTGCGCGACGAAAACGGCCGAAGCCGGAAGGTTATCGATGAATTGATTTCCGCCGGAGCGCCTGAGGAAATTGGTTGGCTTGCCAAGCCGCACGTTGGCACGGATCGTCTTCTCTCCGTGGTCGCGAACCTGCGCCGAAGAATAGAATTCCTTGGCGGAGAAGTCCGTTTCCGCAGTCACGTGGACACGGTGTTCGAGACGGCGGGGAAGGTTTCCGGTGTTCGTGTAAACGGAAGTGAACGGATTGAGACTGATACGGTGATTCTGGCTCCAGGGCATAGCGCGCGAGATACCTTCTCCATGCTTGTCCACCAGGGTGTCCATATGGAACGTAAAGCTTTCGCGATAGGCTTGCGGATCGAACATCCGCAGGAAATGATATCCGAAAGCCAATTTGGTCCCCAATGGCGGCATCCCGCCTTACCCGCGGCGGACTATAAGCTTGCCGCGCGGACTGAAGACGGTAGAGGCGTATACAGCTTCTGCATGTGCCCCGGGGGAACGGTCGTAAATTCAAGTTCAGAACTCTGCGGTGTTGTGTGCAATGGAATGAGCGATTTCGCTCGGAACGGCCGGAACGCCAATTCCGCGATCGTCGTTTCCGTCGGTCCAGAGGACTACGGCGATTTCGGAGATGGAGGCGTGCTCGCGGGAGTTGAATACCAGCGTTGTTGGGAGACTCTTGCTTTCAAAGCGGGTGGAGGATCGTACGCTCTCCCGGTTCAAAAATGGGTAGATTTTCGTGAAGGTCGCAGGTCCCTCTCCCTCGGCGCTGTTTTACCGTCGGTCACCGGCGCGTATGAACTCGCGGCTTTGGGGCCCTGTCTACCTTCCTGTGTCTCCAGAGGCATCAGCGAAGGGATGAAATATTTTGGGCGGGCGATTTCCGGGTTTGACCGGGACGATGTGGTGCTCAGCGGTGTTGAAACCCGGACGTCATCGCCGGTACGAATACTTAGAAATGAGTCATGCCAAGCATCGCTTGCCGGTTTGTATCCGGCGGGCGAAGGAGCCGGATACGCGGGCGGGATTATGTCCGCGGCGATGGATGGTATTCGCGTGGCGGAAAAAGTGCTGGAAGGCGTCTAGCTCACCGGTTTGGGAGCCGATATCTGAATCCGATTGCGTCCGGCTTCTTTTGCCTGGTACATAGCGATATCGATTTTCTTTAAATAGTCGTTCAACGTTTCCTTCGGTCCATTTTCTGAACCCGCAATACCGAAACTGGCAGTCACATTAAAGGAAACAGAATCGAAATAAATGGTCGATTTCTCGATTTTCAATCTAAGCCGCTCGGCTATTTCGGCTGCGGCCTCAGGTGATGCTTCAGCGAACAGGATGACGAATTCCTCTCCACCGTAGCGACAAAGAATGTCGCTTGATCGGAGGACGGAACGGCATGCGTCGCAAACGGCCTTCAAAGCGGCATCTCCCGCCGGGTGACCATACTTGTCGTTGACTGCCTTGAAATGATCCAGGTCGAACATCGCGAAAGAAATAGGCCTTTCCTTTCTGCGGGCCAATTCCATCTCTCGGTCGGCGAGTTCGAAAAAGCGGCGGCGGTTGTTTGCTCCGGTCAAATCATCAGTAGTTGCCAGTTTTGCCAGTTTTTCCAAGAGTTCCGTTGTTTCAGTAGTGTCGGCAATGATGATCGCCGTACCGACGCTTTCGCCGCGGCCATTCCCAATATCCGTCGTATCAACTCTGAAATGACGGATAGATCCGTTTAGTAAAAGTGATAAATCGGTGGGGCTTTGATGATCCGAGTTTTTTAAAGGGATTGTATCGAATAACGCGGCGGCATCGTCGCCCGGATTCATGGTATTCAACCAACCGAACACATTTTTCGCGGCAATATTCGCGTCAACGAAACGGGATTTTGTATCGAGTATTATCACCCCATCACGTATCGCTTCCACGACGCGTTCACGCGCGATGGGAATAAGATCAAATAAACGAAACTTATAAATGCCGAAAACCAAGAGCACTCCGGAGACCGAAAGCGCAAAGGGCGTAGGGTCAAGGTTGTATGGACCTTTACGAATTATTAAGACCGCGTGCGCGAACCAGGGAAAAAGCACTCCCGCGACAATGACGATTGACTGAGTACGGAATGCCTTTGAAGAACCGAAAATTCTGAGGATTATCCGCGTTGTACCGAGAAAAAGAAGCGAATACAGATAGACGGCGTTGATCCAATACCAGGGTCCCCGAGAAGCGATGATTACGGTCAGGTCGAGTTCCGGGTCTAAACGAAAGCCGGTGTAGAGAAGATGATGAAAATCGTTTGTAAACGCCAGAACAATTGTGATGATGGGCAAAACTGAAAGCGATAGAGCGAGGTGCCCGGAATGTTTCGGCGTTTTATCAACGAAAGCGTTCGCGAAAAGAACCCAGAAAACCGGAATCATCGTTACGCCCAGGTGTTCTACTTTCAGCCAAAATACGGCGGATGAAAGGTCGAGCGTGTTCAATTCAATCGTGTAGGCAGCCGCGTATATTGCGTTGGCAAGCATCAGCAGAGAAAAAGGCACGATACCGGGTGCGGAGTTATGTCGCCTTGAAGCATAGACGAACAGCGAAAGTGAAAGACCGCAGGATAAAAGTCCCAAAAAAGTTATTACAACGGAAAATCTCATTATTGATACAAATCCTAGACCATAGCGACCGGCCGTGCAAGTTTTTTTGTTATCATTAGAGCGACAAGATAATACCAATAGCCGCCGCGCAGGCAATGTATATGATCGGGTGTTTCTTGAATTTCCAGATTAAGGCGAAAAGAACGACAAAAAGAATTAATTCTTTCCAACGAAGCATTTGGGCAACGGCTTTCGCCTTTTCGTCGTAGAGTGAAAGTTTCAGAACGCTATAACCCGCCGCTGCTATGAGCCCGGTTGCCGCCGGCCGGAGGCCGGAGAAAATCGACTGTATCGTTAGATTAGCTTGATATTTGTCCAGCGCTTTCGCGGCGAAAATAACGATGAGGGTGGAAGGAATAACCAGAGCGATAGTGGCAACCGCCGACCCTAGAATACCGGCGCGGATAAAGCCGGTGTAGGTGGCGATGTTCACACCGATCGCGCCGGGAGTTGATTCGGCTACGGCTATCATATCGGCGATGATGGAATAGCTTAGCCAGCCGTATTTGTCCGCTATATCGTAAATAAAGGGAAGAGTGGCCAATCCGCCGCCGACGGCAAACAATCCGATTTTGAAAAACTCGAAGAAAAGAAGAAGATATATCATTCGGATTTCCTCTTCCGGGGACTAAATAAGAAAAGTCCGGCGAGAGCAGCGGAGAGAACAATCCATACCGGTGACGTGTTGAAAAGGGCCGAAAGAAGAAAGGCGGAAAAACAAATAACGAGTGAAGGAATATTTTTGACTGATCCCTTAAATAACTTGATGACCGCGTCCAGGATGAGCGCGCCGACAGCGACGCGAATGCCCGCAAACGCGTGCTGAACTGTCGCGATGTTGGAGAAATTTTCCAAGCCTGCGGCTATGACCGAAATGATGATAAAGGAAGGAAGTACTACGCCGAAAACACCGGCGATAGCCCCGAGTGCCGTTTTTCTTTTATAGCCGACGAAAGCCGCGGTGTTCACGGCGATAATTCCCGGCATGCATTGGCCGATGGAATAGTAGTCCATTATTTCAGGCATAGTCGCCCAGTGCTTTTTGTCCACGACCTCCCGCTGGATCAACGGAAGCATCGCGTAGCCGCCGCCGAAAGTGAAGGTTCCGATTTTTATGAACGACCATACAATTTCAAGGAGGTCCTTCACGCATTACTCCTTACATTTTCACAATCGCGATCAAGAGGGGCAGCGCGACGAAAGAAGCGAGAGTGGACCAAAGAATGCACTTGGAGACGGTTTTCGGCGCCGCGTCGAAGCGTTCCGCGAGGATGACGGCGTTTACAGCTACCGGCATTGACGCCTCAACGATGAGTACCGAGCGCAGGATACCGTCTATGCCGAGGAGGGTGAGAACGAATAACGCGATCAACGGGGAGAGCAACATACGGATAACCATGCCCACCCAGAACGCTTTTCTCGGTCCCGGATCGAGTTGAGTCGATTTTACTCCGGCCATTTGCGCGCCGAGAATGAGTAGAACCATCGGGGAATAGGCTTGGGCAATCATCGATACGCCTTTCACGATACCGACCGGCAAAACAAGACCCGACGAACGTAACACGATTGCCGCAACGGTCGCGTAGATCGCCGGAAGAGAAAATACCGATTTGAGCGCGTCTTTTCCTGAAAAACGCGATCGCGCCGCGAAATATACCCCGATGGTATTGACGATAATCATCTGTGTCACGACGTAGATGGACGCCTTGTCCAAACCGAGTTGGCCGAACGCAAGCAGCACAAGCGGCAGGCCGTAATTTACGGAATTGGTCAACGTGGAAATGAGGGTCAGACCCGCGGTTTCAGTTGCCGGTAGCTTGAAGACCCTCGCCGCGACTTTCGCGATCGACCAGAGAAGGACAAGGTTTCCGAAACTGAAAAGAATTGTTTTCAGCACGTCGTCGAACGAAATCTGGGCTGTAGTCAAAGTGTGGAAGATGATTCCCGGACTCAAGACATACAGAACAACCGTGAGGAGTTGTTTCGTCTCAAATTTCTTCCAGCGCGCAAGGATGACGCCGAGGATTACCGGGATCGACAGGGGAACGATTACGCCGAATAAGGTGGAAATTATCGATTGAATCATGAGTGGTGCGATGAGTGTACCGCGTTTCGCGCACTGGATCAATCAGTTGGAATTGGTTCGATTTTTCGTATTGACGAATACAGAAGGTGGAGTTTCAATGGAGATATGACAAACACTCCGGTTTTAACCGATCCGTCGACCTTTCCGGATTCAGTCGTTTTGCGGGGAGCTCTCCAGGATTCTTATTCGGCCTACGAAGCGCTGTTTGAACGAATAGCGGCACGCACGCCCGAAGCTGTTCCTGAATGGAAATACTACAACGACGGTAAAAGCTGGCTCCTCAAAACCACCTTAAAAAAGAAAACTCTCTTTTGGCTTTCCGCCGAACGCGGGTATTTTCACGCTTCTTTTTATTTGGGTTTGGAGTTCGAGCCTCTGATCATAAATAGCGACCTGCCGAAAACGATGAAGGATCAGTACGCCGCGTCCACCGGTAAGAAAATTCGCGGAATCACCGCCCGGGTCGAACGAATCGAAGACCTGGCGTACTTTGATACGCTCATGGATTGGAAGCTTGGTCGATCAGGGAGTCGATGAACTGTCTATGCAGATCGGAATCAGCGTCCAGGAGTTATTCCGGCGGCCCTACTTTACGGCTCCAAATACGCTCGGCACTGCATGGCGAAAACGATTTGATCGGGCGTCGCCTTTTTTCCTTTCGGAGGAAACCCGGCGTCGAATTTACGCGCCTCCTCTGCGTCGATGCCGAACACCTCGCTCCCGTGGAAATGCCATACTTGGCCTGACAACTTCGCAGGATTGAGGATGAGAGCCAATAGGGCGTAAGAAAATCGACCTTCGGAATCCGAGATCCCGCAGTCTCTTCCGTTGAGGAAGCCGTGTTTGCAATAGTTGCGGGGGTCTCCGTAAATGACGATCGCCGGGAAGCCCTTTTCCCGTGCGCGTTCAATCCCTTTCCGGATAAGCGCGGAACCGATGCCCTGACCTTGGTATTCGGGGAGGACGCACACGGGCCCGAAGGTCGCGGTTTCGATCTCTTTGCCCGCGGCGTTGCGGAGACGCGACTTGGTGAACATGATGCAGCCGAGGATTTCGCTTCCCGCGACCGCGACGAAGTCCATATCGGGGATGAAGTCCGGGTGGTTTCGCATGACGTGCGTCAAATAGTGTTCGTCGCAGCCGGGGACGTTCAGGTTCCAGAACGCTTCCCTGACCGCGTTCTCAGTTTTTCGGTAATCCGCTTCCGCTTCGTTCCGCAGCTCGATATCGTTTATCTGTTCCATGGTTATTCGATGCCCTTCCAAATCCAGATGTCCGGTTTGCGTTTGTCGTTCAATTCTCCGAGCTCGCGGAAGGTGAACGAAAAAGCGTCATTCATAGCGTTTCAGCCGCGGCGAATAGGCCCTTCACGTCGAGCGTAAAACCCGGCAACGCGGCGGAGAAATCAGCCGCCTCGGCCGTATCGGCAAGAACGATCGTCGTCGCTTTACCGAAGCGCCCGTCGGTTTCACGTTTATAGACCGCGACCGTCTTGTTGCCCGGATCGACCACCCAGTATTCGCGGACCCCGCGTTCCTCGTACACGCGCATTTTTAGTCGGATATCGCGATCCCAGGAGTAGGGCGAGAGGACCTCCACAGCCACGTCCGGAGCGCCGCGGACGGCCCGAGGCCCGAGCTTGTTCTTATCGCAGACGACCAAGACATCGGGCTGCACAATGGTATCTATAGCATCGTCGCTCGCGTCTTCCTCCCCCGGCGCGTGGAGCAGGGTATCCAGGGGCGAGATGAAAACGCGGCAGGGTTTGCCCTTTAAAAAATCGTGCAGTTGCGCGAACAGTTCTCCGATCAGCCCTTGGTGACGCCAGCTCGGGGACGGAGACATCGCGTAAGCGACTCCCTCAATGATCTCCCAACGTTCATCGTCCGGCCAGGTCTTGTAGTCGGCGTAGGTATAATGTTCGTTCAAAACGCGCGCGGGTTCTCCCATCTTCTGCATGCCTCCAGTATAGCCTATATAGCGCGGAGTTGCGTATGGCGCTTTACTGGGGCCGTCAGTTGGTCAGGTGCACTCCACAACATTCCATTAGTAGCTTCTCTTGAAGAAATCGACCATCAGAGGGATCGAGGCGAGGGGGATTTCGTGGGCTCCACCATCGACATAGAAGTAGATCCTCACGCCGTCTTTGGACTGGTAGGTTTTTAACGCCGCGGCTTTTTGTGTCTCTACCGATTCGCAACTGTTTTTCCGGACCAGGAAATCGACCATTGCCGCCTGCCAGGAAAACTTCACCAGCGGGTCGTTCCTGCCGGCGACGTGGAAGACGGATTTGCCGATGACGCGCTCCCGATCCCCATCGTTGATCTGTACGGCTGCGATGGAGGCGACGGCGGAGACGCTTTCCCTTCTGGCCGCCAGAAGCGTGTAGGCGAATACGCCGCCGTTGGAGAATCCGAGAGCGAATATTCTTTGCTCGTCAACTACGTAGGTTTTTCGGAGAAAATCCAAGGTGACGTCGAAGAATCGGATATCCCGATCGGCTTCCGCCCCTATCGAGCTTTGCCACCCCGGTTTCTTGCCTTCCGGATCGACCAAGGGACCTTTGGTGTTGAGTCCTTGGGGGTACACGATAATTGAATCCGGCCAGTACATCTCCAGCACAAGCTTGGACGCGAATTGCTCCGCTCGTCCCCCATGACCGTGGTAACAAAACACGACCGGCAACGGCTCCCGCGCCGCCGGGGGACAATAGACTAGGGTTTCCCGCCGAACTCCGTCGACCTCCAACGCGATCTTTTCCAGGGAAAACGCCGGAAGCGGGAAGAGGAGGAGAAGGAGGGGGATCAGGCGGTGTTTGATCTTTTTCATGGTTTTCATCTTATCATGCTGCCCGTTGGAGTATGCATTTTTTGCATATTGCTCCCCGGTTCCAGTTCTCTTTTCCGCGTCCCCTACGCCGTCCATTTGGCGCCGCGGACGGCGTAGTCCTCAATCAGCTCAAAAAGCCTTCGGCTCCGTTCCGTAAAAAGCGCGCGGTCGTAGGACTCAGGCAAATCGGTGTCCAGGACTTCATCGATGGCGCTTTTTACCGAGAGCTTGCTCCGCGTGTCCTTGAACCAGGATGGAACAAGCACCTTGGGCTTTCCATCTCGGAGGCGGGACAGGAGATGTTTCGCGGCGTTTTTCACCCTGACCGTTTCGTCGGCGCTCATCTTGTCTTTTTTGAGTATGTCGAAGAGTTCCAGTTCGTCTTCGGTTAAGCCTTCCCTAGCGGCGCGGGTTTCTTCTTCTCCCAGGTCCTTCGCATAGCGGAGGAATTCCTCGTAGTAGGATTCGGTTTTCATGCCGCCTGAGTTGTAGACGTCGATGATGGCCTGGAGTCGCGCGGCGAAACCGGCGCGGGTCGCGTTCAGCGCCATCATCTCCTCAAGCTTCTTTTTCAGGAATTCCCGGAGGTTGGCGATCTCTATATTCTTGTATTCCTTGAGCGGAAATTCTTTTTTGAGCTTTTCAAAATCGAGCTTGGAAAGATCGACGAGCTTCCCTTTCTTGATGTCGAAATAGCGCGGTCCGTCTCCCGGGCCCGGTTCATCTTTTTCGGCGATGACGCTCTGGTCCAGCAATTCGGAAATGCGGCGCCGGGCGGATTCCACGTCCTTGTCCGCTATGATGGAGTCGATGACGCCGCGCAGGTAGGCGAAGATCGCGACCAGCGGCCGGTGCCCGTCACGGTTTATCTCCGGCTTGCAGGCTTCGTAGAGCGAGGAGATCGTGTTTTCGTAAACCTTGAATTCCTTCCAGTATTCGTCCTTGGAAAGGAGCCGGTCGGCGTATGCTTTGAACAGATCGATTTTGCCGTAGGTTTCCCTGCGGGAGACGACTTCTCGCAAGTCGATGCCGAGCGATACGCAGTACGCGGTTCCGCTCGCGATCGCCTGGTCCAGGAGTTCGAACAGCTTGGATTTGTCGGGGATCGCTCCTTCCTCGCCGCCCTCGCCGCCTTGGCCGTAATGGCTCAGGGCCTTCTTCATGTCGCGGAAGACGTTGTAATAATCGACTATTTCGCCGTTGGTTTTCCGGACGCCGTTGATCTTCCAGGCGCAGACCCGGTTCGCGCGCGCGATGGTCTGCATGAGGGTATGGCCCTTCATCGGCTTGTCCAGGTAGAGGACGGACACGGCGGGCGCGTCGAAGCCGGTAAGCCACATGGCGCAGACGAAGACGAGGCGGAGGGGATCCTCGGCTTTTTTGAAGCGGGTTTCGATATCCACGCCGTTCTCGTCCACCCGGTTCATCAGGTCCCGGTGTTTCTTGATGTCCAGCTTCTGGGCTGCGAACTTCTCTTCCTCTCCGGCTTCCTCGCTGATGACGACGGCCATTTCCGTGGAGTTCATGAACTCTAGCTTTTTTTTGAGCACTTCTTTATCGATCTCGTTTTCGGTTTTGGAGATCAGGCCGACGAGATTGCGCTTAGCTTTTTTCCATTCAGCCTGGACCTTGTCGTACATTTTGACCGCGGTGAACTTGTCCACCGATACGACCATACCTTTGCCGAGGTAGCCGCGTTCGGGGAAATGAGCGGCGATATCCCGGGCTATCTTGTCCAGCCGGTCATCGCGTTTGATGACTTCCAGTTCCGCAGCGAATTGGTTTTCCAGTTTTTCCTGGGCTTGCGGATCAAGGTTCTCGTCTTCCAGGATTTGGTAGAAATCATCGTCCAGAGTTTCGTTTTGGAGAAGAACTTCCGGCAAGCGCTTCTGATAGTAGAGGGGGACCGTCGCGCCGTCGTCTATCGATTGGATGAAATTGTACTGGCTGACGTAATCGCCGAACCAGTCGTAGGTCTTGCCCTTGTAGAGCCGGTCTCCCTGGCCGAGTATGGGCGTGCCGGTGAAAGCGTAGTACTGGGCGTTCGGGAGCCCCTTGCGCATGTTTTCGGCAAGCGACGCGTACTGGGTGCGGTGCGCCTCGTCCACGATGACGATGATGTCGTCCCGGTCGGAGAGGAGAGGATACTCCCTACCCGCGTCCCAGCGGAATTTGTGGATGAGGGTGAAAATGAGGCGCTTGTTCGATTTGAGGAACGCGCGGAGCTGCTCGGAATTTTTCGGCTGCGCCGCGTCGGTCTTGCTCACCGCGCCGGTTTCAAGGAAATTGCCGTAGATCTGGCCGTCCAGGTCGTCGCGGTCGGTGACGATCACGAAAGTGTAGTTCCCCGGGAATTTCCGGAAGATCTTGCGGGAGAGGAAGATCATCGAATAACTTTTTCCCGACCCTTGAGTGTGCCAGAAAACGCCCAGGCGGCCTTTCTTCTCCTTCCGTTCACGGAAGGATTCGATGGCGCTATCCACCCCGAGGAACTGGTGGTTCTGCGCGACTATCTTTGCGCGCTCGCCGTAGAAGAGGATGAAGTTTTCGATGTAGTCCAGCAGCCGCGCCTTGGGGCAAAGGCCGCGGAGGAGGCGCTCCAGGCTGACGCCGCTTTCGGCGATTTTGTCCCGATCGATCTTTTCCTTTTCGTCGTCCGGCCGGAGCCAGGAAAAAAAGAAGTCCCAGGGAGCGTTGAAAGACCCGAGTTTGGTTTCCGCCGCGTTGGAGAGGACGCAGAAGGCGTTGTAGTTGAACAGAAGCGGGATGTCGCTCCTGTAGTTGGTCAGGTTGTCATCGTAGGCGTTCTTGACCGCGACGTTGGCGTCTTTCAATTCAAAGAACACCAGCGGAAGCCCGTTTACGTAGATCAAGAGGTCCGGCCGTCTGAAGAGACGTTCGCCCCTGATCCAGAGCTGAGTCACCGCCAGGAAATCGTTGTTTTCCGGATGGTCGAAATCGATGACGGCGACCGAGCCCTTTTGCTTGCGCCCCGCCTCGTCGTCGTACTCCACCGGAATCCCGTCACGGATCAGGTCGTAGACTTCCCGGTTGGCGGCCAAAGGCGTGAGCGCAGCCCGGCGAGAAGTCAGGATTTCCAGCGCCTCCGCGACGGCCTTCTTGGGCAGCTGCGGATTCAGCTTTTCCGCGCGTTCCCGCAGCGTTTCGGCGAACACGACCTCGGTCTTGTTCGCGCGAGCCGACCCGTCCGCCGCGCTCTCCAGCGCGTCCGTCTTTTCAACGAAACAATTCAGAGTCCGATACCCGAACTCTTCCTTGAGCAATTTGAGTGCGTTTTTTTCTATCAGTTCTTCTGAAATGTAATTACGCATTACGGTTTTACCATTTTAGCCCACCGCCGCCGAACGCGCGACTACTTTATTCAGCTTCATTCCGCATACCTGCCGGAAACCAGATATCCATATCTTCAACGTTGATTTTCCCCGACATGAGCCGGGAGCGCAGGCGGTCGCGGGAGGCTAGTAATTGTCGATTAATGTATTTGAGATTTTTAATTTTGTTCAGATTTGGTGTTACTGTCGAAGAAAATTTGATTTGAAGTGGCAAGCTTGGTGTAAAACATTTCTTATTTGTTAATTCAGACCAATGCCTTTTGTACTCAGTCGTCTCAATTAATTTATACGATAAAAAAAATAGAAAAATTGCCGGCGTGTTATTTTTTGCCCTAAATGGAATAACATTTTCTCCAAGGGAAAAAGGTTCAAACATTAATTGCATTTTACAAGAATGATCTCCAAAAAGAATCATTGGATCCTGGATAGATGCGATATGCTCAGGTTTTCCATCATAAAACCCAAGGAAATCTGAAATTGATTGGTCAATAACAATGATCTTTCCGTGAAGCGAAACCTCTTTTTCGTGGTAGGTCTTTCCAAAATGCTTTCTATCCACAATCTCACCTACCCTCTTCACCTCCCACCCTTCCGGCACGCCCTTCACGATCTTCGCTGTCGCGTGTCCGGGAAAGCGCAGACGGACAAACCACTCCCGGTACAACTCTTCCGCCGTCTTCTCCAAAAGCGCGATGCGTCGCCTGTTGTTCTCAATCAACTCATCATACCCCGACAACACTGCCGCGATTTTGCGCTGGACGGGGAGCGGGGGGACTTTGACTTTAATTTTATGAAGATGGTTTCTATTTACACCAGGAACGGCTCCAGCTGCGTTTTGATTTGCCGATAAGTACGAAGCAAGTAAATAATATGAAAACCTTGGATAGTTATTTTTAAAATTTTCGACATATAGAGCTGTATTTAAGGGCCAATAATTCTCAGTTATATAAAAGACTTCACCAATAGTACCGTATCGGCCTGTTACAACTCCAGGAGCCTTTGCAGTTGCTTTATTATGATATCCACTTATGCCGCTAGATGAAACAATTGGAATGTTACCAGGTATTCGATCTCGTTCAGGAAGATCATAACCTCTCTTTAAATTTAGGAAGGCACCTAATTCTTTAAGCTTCCAATCAGTCATATACTTTCTTTCTCCATCTGTGTTTATCCGTGTTCATCTGTGGTTAATTCCTTCTTCTTCCCCACCCTTCTTCCGCTACTTCTGCAGCCTGCTTTTCGGCTTGTCCGGGACGGTCCTCTCCACCAGTCCCAATGCCAAAGCCGGGGCAAGGTACAATTCCCGGAAAGAGTTCCTGTCTTTCAAGCCCAACGCCGACTGCAATTCCCCTCGGCTCATCTCGCCTTTCAGGATCGCCAAGAGCGATTCGACTTGCGGGGTGACTTGCGGGGTGACTTGCGGGGTGACTTGCGGGGTGACTTGTGGGGTACGGAAGATGAGCGTGACGCCGCCGTTTGCGCTATGCCATTCCGGCGCGGGCAGCTTTTCGGCGGAACACTCCTTTTGGATCAGGACCGTACCGCGGCCCTGCTTCTCCATCAAGCTCCGGAGATAGAATACATTGGCGATGTCGGGATTCCGGAGGATGGAGATATGGCCTTTCAGCAAGGATTGCTCGGTGACGCCCTCCGGCAGTTCTCCCGAATTCCAGATTTCAAGCCGTTGCGGATAAAGCTGCACGGAAATACCGCCCGAGAAATCCGCGTAATCCCGATGGACGAAGGCGTTTATCAAGCCTTCACGGAGCGCTTTCTCCGGGTAAAGCGGGCGGTCTTCCCGCGCCAGGCCTTTGCTCGGAAAGGCGGAGCGCATAGGCGTGTTTCGTACTACGAAGGCGTACACGTCTTCCAATACTTGGAAGGCGGGCCCTTCGAATTGCTTCATATCACGGTACTGACTGTCGGTCTTGTCTGAGGTGAAGCACGCCGCTCGGACGCGAACTTGCGGATTCCGGTTTGCCGGATTGGAACAGAAGAGAACATCGCCCGCGTTGGTGATTCGGCCGTAATCGTAAACAGCTAGATTCTTCAGAATATCTTCAACGCGCTCGGTCCGTTCGAAACGCGCACGGCCGAAACGCTTGACCTCTTCCGCCGTCTTGAAAACCTCGTCCCGGTCAAGATCGTTTTCCAGGGAGGCATCGGAGAAGCGGCGCTCCCATCGAACCGGTTCGCCCTGTACGCGGACGATCATATCCCGAATGGTTTCGATATCCGCTTTTTCCGCGCGCCCGCCGGCTCTCACGTAGACGCTGCCCGCTGTGGCGTACGGCAAATCTTTACCGGCAGGAGTCTCAATCACGATCACGCGTTTGCCGTCAATATCGAAATCCTGAATGGAAAGGAACGGTTTCGGCGAAATCTTGTCGCGAAGGTCGGCTTCGATTTTCGCCGGGTCTAGGCGTTCCGGAATACCGACCGCCTTTCCCGCTTCATCGACTCCGTAGACTAGATACCCGCCGGAAGAGTTGAGGAATGCGCAAACTTCCCTGCTTGCCGAATCGGCGCGAAAAGCGGTTTTCAGCTCGATGGTCTGACCTTCGCCGAGGGATAATAGCCTAATCAGCTTTTTGTCGATCATCTAGGCGGCCTCCGCTCACTGGTTTTCTTGAGAACGGCGACAGTATCGAAAAGGTTTTCCTTAACGAAGGTTTCCGCTTCCTGAAAGCGGGAAAACTGCGAGACGGCAAATAGGAGCGCGTCGGCGTCGGTCTCGAATTTCTGGACCCAATTTCCTTGCCGATCCTTGAGAGGAATATCTGAAAGTACCGCTTCCTCGTACATGTCGATGACGCGCAGGTCGTCGATCGCGGCTTTATTTCGTAGCGAAAGAGCGGTTCTTTTCTCGCTTGTATCATAACCCAAATTCCGCAGCAGCGTCCGCGCGAACACTACGTGATCGTGGGAGAGGAACCACCGCGGTTTGTTCATTTCAATAGCCCTCCGTTGTTCCCGATGGGTGATGGAAATGCCACCCTCTTCTTGTCCGCTTCCGTAATTTGGGGTGATTATGCCGAAAAAGAGGTCGCAATCGTTTACCGCGCGCAGGCAGTTCCCAAAGGCGGAAAGTTGGGAATCGACGGGCGTCGTACCCTTGTGGGACATCCAGACTTGATATCCCATGGCGGTCAGGAGCGCGAATAGCCGTTCCAACAATTCTTCGATACCGTACACAGACGATGATACCATCATGATCGGTTTCTTCTCCATTCCTACCTCCCGTTTTTTATTCCCCTGCTATTTTCCTAATATTATGCCCGATCACGCTCTCCAATTCTCGCGCTTCCGCGTTGAGCTTTTCCAGTTCCTCATTCAGCGCGAGCATCTCATCGATGAACTCTTCCTCGGTTTTGCCGTCTTCCTCTATCACCACGCCCACGTAGCGGCCGGGATTGAGCGAGTATTCCTGCTCCGATACTTCCGCCGGGGAAGCGAGCTTGCAGAGGCCGGTCACGTCCTCGTATTTCGCCTCGGGGAAACGTTCCTGAAGCCAAGCGACGTGGGTGAAGTAGTATTCGGCGACTTTCAGTGCCCCGTGCAAGGCTTCAAGTTCCGCTTTTAGATTTTTCAGGTCCTTGTCGCGGGCCTTCTCTTTCTCTACGTGCCGAACCTTCTTGTCCGTTTCCTTGAGGAGTTCATGCAGAGCCGCGAAGAAGGGCGCGACACGCTCGGTAAGTTTTCGCTGGGCCGTGTTCGCCTTTTCCGCTGACGCGTCGCGGGTGGCCGTCCGGTACTTTTCCCAGTAGTCCGCCAGCGCGGCGGCGCTTTTCAGCGCCGGGCCGAAATCCGGTATATCCGCGCCGTCGTTGGCCTTGAGAAAGGCGACCACGTTGGCGGAAACGGTCTTGATCCGTTCCCGGTTGTCCGCGAGCCGCTTGAAGCCGAGCGTAAAATATTCATCCACCAGCCTGGCGAATTCCGTGCGCTCCCCTTGCCGGAGGCGCGCTATCACGGTGATATCCCGTATCTGCTCTTCCGAAAATTCCCGGTGCGCGCGATCTATCTGGGTGAAGACGTTGCGTGCGTCGATGAAGAGGATCTTGTCGTCTTTCTTGGCTTTGTCGAAGAACCAAAGCGTCGCCGGTAGGGTGACGGTGTAGAACATGTTGGACGGCAGGGTGAGCATGACGTCTATTAGATTCGCGTCGATCAGGTTCTTGCGTATGTCCGCTTCGCTGTGCCGCGCGTCGGAGGCGGAATTCGCCATGACCAGGGCGGCCCGGCCGGTGGATTTGAGAGAGGTGGCGAAGAGGTTGATCCAGAGGTAATTGCCGTTGGGGACGGTCACCGCGCCCTTGTCCTTCGCCTTGGCGTCTCCTTTGTTACGGGGAATGCCGTAGGTGTTGAAGCGGCGGTCGTTTTCGATCTTTTTCAGGTTCACGTCGTCCACGTTGAAGGGCGGATTGGCCAGAACGTAGTCGAATTTCTCAAAACTTTCGTGGATGTCTTCGTAGTAGGAGTTCGCTTGCCGGATGTCGCCGCGCAGGCCGTTGACCGCAATGTTCATCTTTGCCAGCTTCACGGTGGCGGGCGTCCGCTCCGCGCCGCAGACGTAAAGCCCTTCCGCTTCTCCGGCCTTCCGGTGGGCTTCCACGAACTTGGCCGACTGCACGAACATGCCTCCCGACCCGCAGGCCGGATCGAAGACGGTTCCGTCGTGGGGTCGGATGACTTCCACCATGAGGCGGACCACCGATCGGGGCGTGAAGAATTCGCCGCCACCCTGGCCTTCCGCCAAGGCGAAGTTGCCCAGAAAGTATTCGTAGATGCGCCCGAACAGGTCACCGTCCGCGTCTTTGGGAATATCCTGGAAGTTCTTGAGGAGACGGACCAAGGTCCCGTTGTCGATGACGACTGAAGTCCCCACTGTCCGCCGGTTGAGCTGGAAGTACTCGTCTTTGGGCAGAGTATCCGCGAGTTCGCTTTTGTATTGCTCTACCAAACGCATCGCGGTCTTTATCGCGGCGGCCAAATCGTCTTTTTCGGGAAGATTCAGTAAGTGATCGTAGCGGGCTTCCGGAGGAAGATAGAAACCGCATTTTTCAATCGCGATTTCTTCGATCTTCCGTTCCCTCCGGGTTCCCTTGAACTTTCTGAACTCGGCATCGATTTCTTTCTCTACCCGGCCGTATTTGTTGTCCGCGAACTTCAGGAAAATCAGTCCGAGCACGGGAGTGGAGTATTCGGAAGCTTTGAGCCCGGAATTCGCGCGCAGGGTATCGGCGGAACTCCACAGGGTATCCTCAAGCTTTTTCAATTCATCGGCGTTCATGCGGGCATTATAGCCGAAAAAAGGGTGAGCGCCTGGGATATCATTATTCCGGCGCATTCCAGAAGAGTATCATTGAAAACCACTCAAAATAGTCCTATACTAGTCAGATGCAGACCATTTCAGTATCCGATTTGAAATCCCACCTCAGCGCCGAACTCAAAAAAGTCGAACGCGGGGAACGGATCACGGTCCTGGACCACAAGCGTCCCGTCGCGGTTCTCGGCCCCATCGGCGTGGAATCCCTGTTCGTCCGAGAAGCCGCGGCTCCCTATGGGTGTCCCGAGCTCGCGCCGCTCATCGCCTCCGATCCCCTACTTTTCCTTGCGGACGAGCGGGGAGACAGATGATCGCGTATCTTGATTCCTCGGTCGTCCTGCGACATATTCTCAAAGGCGAGGTGTCGATTCGCCACGCTTTCGCCGTCGGGCGCGTCGCGTCTAGCGAGTTACTCGAGGTCGAGTGCCGCCGTGTCATCCACCGCTGCCGGATGGAAGGCGAGTTGTCCGACGAGGGACTGGTATCGGCGATGGATCGACTTGAAGCGGTGCTTGCGGGTCTTAGTCTGATGGAGCTGTCGGCCAAGGTGACACGTCGAGCGATGAATGCCTTCCCGGTAAGCGTGAAGACCCTGGATGCTCTGCACCTTTCCTCGGCGCTCGCGCTTTCAGATGCGTCTCCTGAAGAGACGGTACTGGTCTTCACGCACGCCGCCGCTATGAATCGATGCGCTAAGGCTTTAGGATTCCGGGCGCCGCTGGCGGGGTAGGAATGCGTTATTGCAAGAAAAGCCGTTTTTTGCAATAACATTTGTACAAACTTCAAATCTTGCAATAAGAGGTGTCCATAAAACGGGAGACCAGATGGTATCTCCAATGGTAATCAAGGTCCCGGAGGCAATATTATGGCAACCGACGAAGCGTTGGTCCTGGAAGAAATACTGCGATCGAGTTCCTCGATCTTACAGAAAGATATGCTAATGGTCTTTTTCCGCGAGGCCGCCCGGACGACGGAGGGCGATAGCCTGCGGACTATTTGGGACGATCTGTTCGCGTTCAATGAGTACCTTGCCCGGGTGCAGGATTCCAACACGCTGGAGACGTTGCCTTATTGGCAGTATTCGTTGGCGATCGAATGGATCGATTCCCATTTCATCGATGGCGATTCTTTCGAGAAAAACTTGGCCAACGCGAAGCGCTTTCTCGGGAACATCGGCCGTTACTACGACTACCTTGTTTCGCGAGGCGTTATGTCCGGCCGGACAGAATTGGACCGGGCGATCCGCGAACTCTGCGGCGGCAAGCGGCTCAAACTGGTGAAGGAAATTCCGTATGCCGGTGAAGAGGATGATCACGAGGTTCAACATACTCGGGATCGGTTCGGGGCGGAAGAAGCCGAAAGTCCGCCCGAACTGCTCTCCGCCGCCGAATTGAAGCGCCGGCACGCGTTGCTGAAACTGTATGATAAAGGCGACCCCTGGCAGGAAGACGGCGGAAGGTTCATTCTTCCCTTACGGGACGCGCTCAAGAAGCACGCGGAAAGCCTTTCCACTTTTCCGAAGCAATTCGTCCCCATGGCGATAGACCAATATCTGGCGGCGTTGTGGCATTCGGTGGACGGGGAATCCGATCGGGAAAAACATCGGCGTACCCGCGCCGGCGACAAAGAATACGAAAGCGCGTACGAATTGTTCAACGAGGAGCCGTGGCTCTACGCGGCTTTCGTCGTTCTGGAAGATCTGGGGGAAGGACGATACCTGTGCATGGACGATGAGGAAGCTTCGTTCATGCTTTATTCTCCCTCGATGGCGAATACGCTCAAGGAGGGTTCTATTACCTTCCTAAGCGTCTTGTTGAGTATCGGCGACGACTGGTACATGACGCACGGCCCTATTCTGGGATGGAATGGAATCAGCCTAGGCGATATCGGGTCCTTCGCTTCCTGCATCGCCCGGCAGCGGTACGAAAACGACGGGCTCGATGCCGTCGTTTGCGCGAATCCTGTTCCGTTCTGGGCGCTCTGGAAATACGCGAATATTCCCCCGGTGTTCGATGGCGACGAACCCGTGGTCTACTGTTCTCTCCGCGGCAAGCTGAGTCCTGAATTCGAGGCGAACCTGCCGCGTACCTGGCGGAGAGAGGACGCGGGAAAGAAAACGCGCTGGGTCTATGGGACAGGGAAAAACGTTTTGAACAGGCGTTACGTGTATCTGAACGGCGGTAAGGGCTATGCGTACCTCGCGGCCTTCCGCATAGGGGATTTCGAGAAGCTCCTGAAATTCGCCCGGCCGTACTTCTCGCCGTCGCGGGAACTCCCCGTCGCGATCGGCGCTTTGATGGCGATGATCCAGAAAGAAATGCTGGGAGCGGAGGCTCCGCTAG
>Ga0172379_10004364_pt1 | contig 21031 bp, 18 predicted proteins | sample GrowelOW334metaG_FD_119756 | JGI IMG/M metagenome (GOLD analysis project Ga0172379, IMG submission 119756) | Groundwater microbial communities from an aquifer near a municipal landfill in Southern Ontario, Canada - Groundwater well OW334 metaG | ecosystem: Environmental > Aquatic > Deep...
TCTTTGGATTTTCCATTTTCTAAAATAAATTTAGGATCAATCCCTGTTTCTTTCTTGATCCATTCAAGAAAACCTTCTTCCGTTAAACTAGGAGGAATCCCTTGAAAATCAATAGGAGTTGGTATGTGTTCTTTATTATCAACAAAATCTAAAGACCCATTCATTACAGCCTCCATTAAGGCAAATTTCTTTCTAGAAACATCTGGATTTTCATAGTTAGAACCACGTCCAGGATATAATTTTCTTACAGGTATGCCTTCTTTCATATATATTTCATTATAATTTTAATCTTTAAAACTCACAAGTTTTTTTATTTACTTCACTCCGTGTTTTTTATGAAGTTTCAAAACCTCCTCTTCTTCTAGTTCTTCCTTTTTTTCTTTTCCGCGCAGGCCGAGAGTCTTGAGTTCTTCATCACCGAGCATATTCAGAGATTTTACCAATTCCGACAAATGTTCCACGGTATTTTTCTCTGGAGCGTCTAGCACTTCTTCTAGTAAAGCATTTAAAATCCACCCCATTCGTGGCCCAGGAGCAATACCAAGCTTTTTTATCATAAATTCTCCATTTATTTTTAGCTGTCCGACAGAGATGGGGTCTCTTAGGGCTTCTTCAATCATGGCAAAATATTTCCGTAGACGATATGGTGCTTCTTTTTTCTTCATTCCTACTCTGTCACACTCACGGACATTCATCAAAAGCCAAATATTTTCCTTCCCAACCTTTGCGATAATTCTTCGCACCGCTGAAAGCGTAATCAATTCCGTGTCAGAAAAAAACATATGATTGCGTACTAATTTTTCAACCAATTCAATTTCCTTTTTGGGAAATTTTAATCTTTCCATTATTTTTTTTGCCATTCGCGCACCGACAACTTCATGACCGTAGAAAGTAAATTTCTTCTTTGATTGCGGGGATGAAGAAAAATTCTGCTGGCGGAAGGTTCCGCCCGAAGGGTGGAGTAAAGCCAAAGAATTATTTTTCATCCCCGCAATCTTGCTGGAAGGCAAAATATTCTCGGACTCACCACGAAAATTTTCTGCTGAAAATTTTCTCTGTCCGTCGTCGTCACTCCTACCAAGGGTTCCCTCGAGAACATTTTGCCCTCCAGCCAATCTCCTACTTCTCGGTTTTCCAATATCATGAAAAAGCGCTGCAAGCCTTATTTCTAAAGACCAATTCTTGTCCGCTGCGTGTTGTAAGGCATGAAGTAAATGATTCCACACATCATAGATATGTTCGCCTGATTGTTCACATCCTATCCCCTCTTCTAATTCTGGAATTATGTTTTTTAGCAAATTAAATTTTTGCAACATCACAATTCCACTCGCAGAATTTTCTGACATAATTATTTTTATAAACTCATCCCGAATTCGCTCGAAGGATATCTGTTTTATTAACTCTGAATTTTTTAAAATACTTTCCATTGTTTCATGTTCAACAGAAAAATTTAGTTGGCAAGAAAAACGCACAGCTCGTAACATCCTGAGAGCATCTTCTGTGAAACGGTCATCTGGGCTCCCTACTGCTTTGAGTGTTTTATTTTTGATGTCCTTTATGCCATCAAATAGATCTACTAGGTGTCCTTTAGAGTTTAGAGCCATGGCGTTTACAGTAAAATCACGTCTTTTAAGATCATCTTCTAACTTATCACTAAATTTTACTTCATCTGGATGCCTAAAATCGCTATATTTTGCTTCAATTCTATACGGAGTAACTTCAATAATCATATATTCTGGTGTTTCACGAGAAACGTCTTGTATTTTCCCCTCTCCTTGTAAAGGAGAGGGTTGGGGTGAGGTTATTAGTGTTTCACGTGGAACACCAGCCTGCGCAGGCAGGCATACTGCCACAGTACCAAATGTATTTTCATACACTGTTTTCTCAAATAACCCAATAATTTGTTCTGGTTTAGCGTTAGTTGTAATATCCCAGTCCTTTGGTTCTTTGTTCATTAAAAGGTCACGAACACATCCACCGACTAGATACGCTTCAAAACCAGCTTTCTCAAGCGTGTCAGTTACATGTGAAACCTCTTTGGGAATTTTGGATATTAAGTTTTTAGTATCTAGTTCCACTTTTTAAAAATATGTGCGGCCAGGGAGAATCGAACTCCCGTCTCATCCTTGGCAAGGACGTGTTCTACCACTAAACCATGACCGCAATAATGTTTGTCTAAAAACCACCAAATATAACCGCAAATTACTTTAAATTTAATTCACAAATAAAAAACGCTTTCTTATTATAGTATTTTAAAAAGGTTAATGCAATTTTTTTGAATTAGTGTAAAATATAAGCATTATTAAATAATTTTGCACCCGTAGTGAAATGGATATCACAACAGTCTTCGGAACTGTCGTTGGGGGTTCGAATCCCTCCGGGTGCACAAAAAATCACTGTCCTTTAAATATTTTTATATTACCTTATAAATTAAGTCTATAATTGAAAATGTGGATAACTATGTTAATAGTGTTTATAAAGGACATAGTAAAAAATTGTCTTTTATTTTAAATTTTTGCTAAAATGACTTATAAAATAAGGATATTTTAGTAAAAGACATAAAATTTACCAAAATCTTCTTTATGTGTTTCACGTGAAACGCAAAATGAGTTATGTGCCATATGAAACAACAAAAATGCCTAAAGTATTCACATCAAAAACTCAAAAAACAGGGGAAATTGGAGAAAATATAGCTACAAGGTTTCTCGTGAAACATGATTTCCTTATATTAAATAGAAATTACACTAAAAAATGGGGCGAAATAGATATCGTGGCTGAAAAAGCTGATAAATTATATTTTATTGAAGTAAAATCTGTATCCAAGTATGATTTAAACAATGTTACACATGAAACTATGGATCAATACCATCCTGAAGACAACATGCATCCATGGAAATTGAAACGCTTATCACGGACAATTCAAACTTATCTTTTGTCTGAAAAAATACCAGATGAAAAAGAATGGCAAGTAGATTTATTAGTTGTGTTTCTGGACATTGAAAGCAAAAAAGCAAAAATAAAAGTAGTCAACGATATTATTTTGTGACCCATTAGATAAAATCTATCTCATCTTTAAAATGATAACTATAATGTGCGGGATGGGAGAATCGAACTCCCAACCTCAGTTTGGAAAACTGACGTTTTACCATTAAACTAATCCCGCTTTTTAAAATGTCGAAGACCCTGAATTTACTGAGAGTCGGGCTGCTGGGAATCGAACCCAGTCTAAACGCTCCCAAAGCGCTTGTACTACCGGTATACTACAGCCCGTTGCTAATTTAATAATATCATAGTTCTATTTTTTTTTCACTATAAACCTTAAAGCTTATTTAGCCCAAGAGTTGTTTATACCTGGATTAAATGCTCCCTTAACTTCGAAATGAAGATGGGGGCCAGTAGATCGTCCTGTGGAACCAATATAACCTATAATTTCTCCTTGAGAAACTTGATCTCCTAATTGAGCAGCTATTTTAGACTGATGAGCATATAAAGTTTTGGTGCCGTTAGGGTGAGAAATAATGACCAGACCCCCAAAACCACCATTGTAACCCATTTTAGCAAAAATAACCTTTCCAGCAGCAGCAGCATGTATTGGGGTACCCGATTTTATAGCAAAATCCACCGCATTTCCATCATGAAGACCTTGACTCAAACGATAACCAGGAACAGGGTTAATGAAACCTGCAAGATTTTTTGAAGGATAAACTGGATAACTTTGTTTTTTCTTGGAAGTTTTAGTGTTTTTATTGGTTGGCTTATTGTTTTCTATGACACTTACATCTCCTCCAGGGATAGTGAGCTCGTCACCTACAATTAGAGGGGAATCTGATGTAATACCATTACAATAGACAATGTCATTTGTGCTTACTTTGTAAATTTTTGCTATTTGTTGTAGTGTTTGCCCTTTAGTAACAGCATGTTCAACACCAGAAACAGAAGGAATAAAGAGTACGTCGTCTTTTGTAAGGCTTTTCTTCATATTGTTTGCGGCTAGAACGGTATTTTCAGAAACATCAAGTAAATCAGCCACCTTTGAAATAGTGTCTCCTTCCGCCACCACATAAACATTTGGCTCCCCACAGGATGAATCCAAAGCGTCTTGGTCATCAGACACACCTGAGCCAATGTTGGGGGAGAGAGCCTTTTCGTCAGAAATATTATCTATGCTTGTGTTGTCAGGAGTTGTGTCTTTCGCATCATTTTTATTATTCTTATCTTCTAGAATTGAAAAAGGAGAAACATTGGCTTGGAGAAGGGCAATGTTTTGAGAGTTACCACCCATAGAAGACCCTAGGGTATCTGCGAGTATCGTCTGTATAGGAACAAGAAAAATCCCCAACAATACATAAAGGGTTAAAATAAGTCTAAATATTCTGCTAACTTTTTTATTTATAGGTTTTATAAAACAAACTAAATGTCGCAAGATTTCCTTTTCTAGCCAAAAAAGACTAAAAAATAAGGATAGAATTACAGCACGACCAAGCACTGTAAACAAAAAGGTTCTCACGATGTTACTATCTTCTCTGTATTTCAGTCAACTCGCTCCATACCTCTCTCCAGAACTATACTTCTAAGATAGCTCAAAAACAGCCAAAAGTCAATTTAATCGTAAATTAATGTGGATAACTCTCACACTTTAAATTTTGACAAATCAAGCTAAAAAAGGTATAATTTAGGTACTTTTTAGTAAAAAAAAATAGAAGAAAAAATTAAAAACTGTATAATATAAATATTATGGAAGATGGAATAAATAAAGTCAAAACCCCTGAAATAAAAACCTTTCCAAAAAGTTTTATAGAAGAAACAATCAGATCTCTTCTTGAATCACCAGAGGCTAAGACAAAAATATCCAAAATAGTTAAAAACCCAAAAATTTGGGAATTTGGTAACAATGAGCTAACACTTAAAACAACAATAGAAGCTTCAGGGTTTAATATAAAATTAGAAACAACTCTTGGAAGCAAGGGAAATACTCTTTTTGTAAAAAATTACAATATTGAAACCAGTTTCTTTGCAAAAGGAAAAGCTGAAAAAGGATTAGTGCCTTATATTAATAAAATTCCAGAAATATTAAAAAAACATATTGAAGAAAAAGAGGGCAGAAAAGTAGAAAAAATTGAAATTATAAATGGAGGAATAAATGTTACTTTTGCCAATGTAATTAAGGCACAATCTCAGGTAATCGAATTTCCACAATCTGCACCTGCAATAGTAGAAAAAACTACTAATGATAAAGAAGTAAATAAGGATGAACCTATACTGGAAGCAGAGTTTGCTGAAGACGAAGATGCTGAAAAAGCTGCGGCAATGGAAAAATTGCTTAAGATAATAGAAAACTGTAAAAGAATACTTGCAAAAAATGAAACAAAAAGAGAGGCTTTACTTAGAGAATTAGCAGAATTGAATGCAGAAACAGAAGAACCAGAGCTAGTTGCTCCTCAAATCCCTGCCTTATCCGAAGAAGAAGAGAATATTAGAGATATTGAAAGCGAAATGCGCGGTATTGAAACAGAAATAATGTGGGCAAAAAAAGGAATACAAAATCTTTCGTTCTTTAATTTTTTAGAATCTCGAAGATTGAAAAAAGAAATAATTTCTTTGACAAGCGAATATGATTTAAAACGTACAGAATTAGAAAATGTCAGAAAAGAACTCAAACTAAACGAAGAAATAGAAAAGGCAAAACAGGAGCAAATAAAAAGGTTTATGGATGAAATCGAAGGAAAAACTAGAGAACTCCCAGAGTCATATAGAAAGTTTCTTGTTGAAGAATTCAATAAATTAAAATCGGATTTAGAATATTATAATGAAAACCCTGAGAATTTAGAGGAGTTAGAAGCCCTAAAAAGTATCATAGATCTTTTTAAATTTGATCCAATCAAGTATTTAACTGTGACAATGAACTATGTCCCAAATAGGTTAAATCCTTCTTTAAGAAAAAAAATGTCACAAGAAACTATTGATAAATACGTTGAAATGCAAAAAAGCGTACTTGAGGAAACAATAAAAATCCTGAAAGAAGCAAATTATAAAACGTGGGAATAATTTTTTATAAATTTTATGGATACACCACTAGACAATAAAAAAAGAAGAGAAGAAAAAATAAAAGCAGAACTTTTAGCAATGGAAGAGCGAGACAGGCAAACAAGAGAAGAATTAAGAAAGGCGACAGAGGCTGCTGAAAGATTGAGCGGGGGTAAAATTCCAGAATCAAGCGAAGAACCAACTGAGCCTGAAGAGGCTGATCAAGAAGAAGATGAAATCGAAGAAGAAATAGAAAATCTTTCACCAGAAGATAGAGAAAAAATAGGTTGGGGATTGAGTACTATTGGTTTTAAAGTCGAAAAGGCAAAAGATGACTTTTTCGCTGGTGTTTTTGATCAAGCCCTAAAGAAAATTGACAAAAAAGGAACTACTGGAAGATTTTGTACAGAAATGCGAGATAATTTTGTACGAGATGCAAAAGTCGCCTTTAAAAAGGCCGAGGGTACAACTAGTGGTGAAGAAAAACACAGACTTTCAAATGCCAGCTTTCTTTTTGGAAATGTTCTTAAATACGGGAGAATGGTTACCGATCTTACTGGTAAATCTCTCGCTTCACCCTTACGCTATGTGATGATGGCAGGCATGGCGACTGCTCGTATGGCTGAAGCAGGAAAAGAAGCGCGCTTGAAAAATGAAGATTTGAGAGAAAAAATAAGAATTGTTAAAGATTTAAATGAAGATTCGACTGCAGATGAAAAAAGGAAATTTAAAAAAGAAATCAAAAGAGCAGAGGAAGAAGCTTGGAAAATATATGAAAATGCACGAAAAAAAGAAGGAAAAGGGAAGGAAGAAAACGTTTCAACCGAAACTCTTAAAAATGCATACATGATGGAAGTACCGAAAGATTTACTAAAGAGATTAGAAAATCCAAGCATCGCAAACACTTTTATACAAGGAATATTGAGAGAAGAACTTTTGGGGCATACAGTTTTAGGGCATGTTGTTTTTGAGGGTTCAATATCAAGACTTAATAAAAAAATAGAAAAATTAGAAAAAGATAATAAACTTACTTCTGAAGAAAAAGAAAAGGAGATAGAAAAACTTATAATAAAACAAAAGAAAAATCTAGAAGATTATGATCGCATGATTACTCAATACGGCACAGTGGATGCATTAGCTATGGCTGGCCGTTATGCGCAGACAGCTGGAAAGGCTACTGTCGCAGTATTGCAAGTGGAAACACTGGTTTTGTCTGCAGAAAAATTGTTTGGAACAATATCACAAATATTAACTTCGCACGATTTTCATCCTCTTGATTCAGCAGAAAAATTTGTAAATGATAATATATTACATAGAGAAAAAACTCCTACAACACCAACAGAGACACCTGCGCCGACACCTTCTCCTAGTCCTTCTCCAACGGAAACACCTGCACCATCTCCTAGCCCCACACCAGCTCCAACACCTACTCCAATTCCAGATGCAACACCTGCCCCCATTCCAAAAACTTTACCTACAACAGAAAGCGTCAAATTTGAACATGGAAAAGGTGGAATCAAAGGAGTTTTAGAATTATTAAAACAAAAAGACCCTAGCGCCACAGAAGCACAAGCCATAAAAGAAGCCATGAGGTTCGGTCTTTACGACCCAAACAATCCTAATGAAAGTGCATTAATTAGAGAAGGTTCAACTCTAAAATTTGATGACCATGGAAATATTATTTTTCATGATGCAAAAACAGGAGAAGACGTCACACATTATACAGGAAAGATGTTTGATTCAGACGGAAGCGGGAATGTAAAAATTCCAACGGCTGAGCACTTGCCTGAATCTTCAACTCCTGAAACACCAAATCTAGAACATCATGACACTACTACACCTACAACAACACCTGAATCTACGGAACATCCAGTAGAACCAACACCACCACCCACAAAATCAGATATTGAAAGATTAAAAGAATTAAAAGAAGAAACAATTGCAAAATACCCACCGGAGAAAACAAGTGCCCCTACTACGGGTGGCATAAAATACCAAACTGGAAGCGAGACGCCTGTTGGTAGTGAAGTACGCGTTGGTAGCGGGGAACCAGTATATGATGTAAATGGATATCATGTTTTAGAAAATCATCCAGAATTTCTAGAAAATCCTTATAATTTATCAGGGGAAGAATTAATGCAAGTTTACGAAACCAGTCAAAAAGATATAGGTTTTCTGTTTGAAAATAAGATGACTATGATTGAATGGGAAAGACTAGGCAGCCTAAAAGCAGGAGAAATTTTAAAATACACTGACAACGACCCAATAGTCGGACGTCTATCAGATTACTTGAATTTACTAAAAAATTTCACAAATCTTGAACCAAAATCAGGATTTTTGGGGTGGGGGGCTGAAAGTAATAAACATTATATCGCTCGATGTTTACAAGCATTAGAAGCTGGAAAAGGAAAAGCGAGTTTAGAAACATTTGAAGAAAATCTAAGAAGCTAAAAGAGTTATTATTAATAATTAATAAATTATGAATACAATAAAAAAAACAATAGAGGATTTATTTGAATTAGATAAAATGTCTCCAGAAAAATCAGCCGAAATGGCAAACCGTATGGGAAAGCTGATATTCCAAGCGGTTTTAGTACGCGTGTTACCCCTTCTCTCCGAACAAGACTTAACTGAATATGAAAAAATCGTTGATTCTCAAGAAGGAGGGGAGGCTATTTTTAAATTTTTAGGTGAAAAAGTTTCTGATTTTGAAAAGATAATAATGGAAGAAGCTGAAACATTACGAGCAGAATTAGCAGGAGAGTTCAAAGAAACAGGAATTTAAAAAACTCTAGGAATTTATGTGTTAAGATGGTAAACATGCAAGACCATCTGCGAGGCTTAAACGATGAACAAAAAGAAGCGGCGCTTCATATGAAGGGTCCGCTTTTGATTATTGCTGGAGCTGGGGCAGGAAAAACAAAAACAATTACGCACAGAATTGTAAATCTGATAAAAAATGGAGTGGCTCCTGATAAAATTCTAGCTGTAACATTCACCAACAAGGCTGCTAAAGAAATGCGAGAGAGAGTTATTTCAGAAATGAAAAACAGCTTCGTCGGCTCCGCCTTTTCCGATTTTTCTTCGGCTCACCCTTCTCGGAATACCGAGTGGGACCCTACCGATAAAAAAATCGAAGGAAGCTACGCCGAGCCCGAGAACATCTTGCCCGAAGTCCCTTTCGTCTCCACTTTTCATTCTCTTGGAGTTTACATAATAAAAGAGAATGCCCGATTGTTAGGATTAACACGATATTTCACTATTTTAGATGAAGGAGACACGACTACTCTCATTAAAAATATTTTAAAAGAGATCGGCATAGATCCGAAACAATACGATCCAAAAAAAATAAAAAATATAATCTCGCGCGAAAAAGGAAAATTCACACATTTGGCGGATTATATGGAGAGGGAAGAGGAAGGCTCGAACCCTCTGGGGAAAATCGTGGCGCAAGTTTGGAATTTGTACGAAAAGCAAAAGATGAAAGAAAATTCTTTGGATTTTGATGACCTACTTCTAAAGGCGACAAAATTACTGAAAGAAAATGAAGAAATTAGAAAAATCTACCAAGAAAGATGGGAATATATACACATAGACGAATATCAAGATACAAATGAAGTACAGTACTTGATGTCTAAATTGCTTTCCGAAAATAGTAAAAACATTTGTGTGGTAGGGGATGCAGATCAAAATATTTACTCTTGGCGCGGAGCCAATTTGAAAAATATTTTAAATTTTGAAAAAGATTACCCAAATACAAAAATAATTTTATTAGAACAAAATTACCGATCCACAAAAAATATTTTGGAAGCAGCCAATGAGGTAATCAAAAAAAATAAATACAGACCAGATAAAAATTTATTTACAAAAAACATAGAAGGCGAAAAAATAGGCTTATACGAAGCTCTAGACGAAACTGATGAAGCTGAATTTGTGGCGACAAAAATTTTGGAAATATTAGATGGCTCCGCCTTTTCCGATTTTTCCTTCCCCGAAATAGCAGTATTATACCGAGCAAATTTCCAATCGCGAGCACTTGAGGAAGCGATGCTTCGATATAATGTCCCATACCAAGTTTTGGGTGTTAAATTCTTTGAAAGAAAAGAAATTAAAGACACCCTTGCCTATTTACGCGCAGCGTTAAACCCTGATAGCTTGTCTGATATAAAAAGAATAATAAATTTCCCTGCACGAGGGATAGGAAAAGTGACTTTGATGAAAATTTTTGCTGGACAAAAAGAAACTCTGCCGATAAAAATGCAAATAAAAATAAATAATTTTTATAAAACACTGGAAGAGATAAAAGAAAAAATTTCTGGATCCGCCTCTGGCGGGCAAACTTCAAAAACGAGTGAGGTAATAAAATTTGTAATAAAAAAATCTGGAATTGAAACAGAGCTTTCCTCTGGCACCGAAGAAGACATGGAAAGATTGGAAAACATAAAAGAACTCGCCACTCTCGCTCTTAAATATGACAACCTGCCTGCGCAGGCAGGCCTAGCAGGGGAAACAGGCGTAGAGAAACTTTTAGAAGACGCCTCACTCGCCTCAGACCAAGACAGCTTGATAATTAATGAAGACAAAAAGAAAGAAAGAAGTGGTATAAAATTAATGACCGTGCATGCTTCAAAAGGCCTTGAATTTGAATATGTTTTTATTACTGGATTAGAAGATGGGCTTTTTCCGCACCAAAGAATGGGAGATAATCCCACCTCCACCCAAGGCTTCGGCGAGGCACAGGAGGAGGAACGAAGGCTTTTCTATGTGGCGCTCACTCGCGCTAGGAAGAAATTATTTTTATCCTTTGCGAATTTCCGCACTATTTTCGGATCACGCAATATCAATGCACCATCAGAATTTATTGGAGATATCCCAGCAGATTTATTGGAAAAAGAAGGTGAAGGTAGTGGAATAAAAACAATTTATTTATAAATAGGCACTAGGCTTTAGGCTCTAGGCACTAGAAAAAAATGCAAACAAAAAATCACAAAGCAAAAAAATCATTGGGACAGAATTTTCTAAAATCTGAGTTAGCTTTAAAAAAAATTGTTGAAGCTGGAGAAATAAAATCAGATGATATTATTTTAGAAATAGGACCAGGCAAAGGGGCGCTCACATCCAAGCTTTTAGAAAAATCCAAGCTAATTATCGCAGTAGAAAAAGACCGTGAACTTTTTGAATTTTTAAAAACAAAGTTTGAGAAAGAAATAAAAATTGGTACTCTCATACTAGTATGCGAGGATATATTAAAATATAATATTTCGCATAAAAATTACAAAATCATCGCCAACATTCCTTACAATATCACTGGTGCAATTTTGAAAAAATTTTTGACGGAAAAACAGCAACCAGAGTCTATGGTGTTAATGGTACAACACGAAGTAGCAAAAAGAATTGTAGCGCGAGACAAAAAGGAAAGCATCCTCTCTATCTCGGTAAAAGCTTATGGAGAACCAAAAATAATTATGAAGGTGCCAGCACGCTATTTTTCTCCAGCCCCAAAAGTGGATTCAGCTGTTATTGCAATAAAAAATATATCAAGAAAAGTTTTTAATGTAGAAAAAATAAATGAAGAAAAATTCTGGGAAATAGTAAAAGCTGGATTCGCGCATAAAAGAAAAAAGCTCTCAAGTAATCTAAAAGACATATGTCAAAGAGACACTTTGACATCTTTGGGTAAAAAAAGAGCAGAAGATTTATCGCTTGAGGACTGGATTAAGCTGGTTTCTCTGACTTCTAAATAGGAGACGAGCCAACCATTGGAGTAATGGTACCCTCAGTAGGAATAACAACAACTGGTTTACCAGGTATCATACAAATACCAGATGTTACATAAGACCCAAGCAGCCAACTCGTAAAAGGTATATTGTAACTCGCAAATCCTTGAGTTCCTGGATAATAAGTAAGAAGTGCTACAAAGGTTGGAGGGAGAGGCTCTATAGTTATCATCCAACTAGCATTATACGGACAGAAAAAAGCATAAAGTAAAGCGCCACCAAATGGGATACCAGCTGAAGCTTGAGCCATTGAAGGGGTAATTCCTAAAAAAGATAAAGTTTTTGAGAGAGCCTTATCAAAAATAGACAAAGATGGTTTCTTTGAAAAAATACTTAACTTGCTCTCGTTTGTGAGTAATTCTTCAAATTCTTTTTTATAATCAATATCACTATTTATAATAGTCTCCCTAAGGGTATCTGCCATCAGCTGAAGATCTTTTTCACTAGAACCATTTTTTCTGTTAATTTCTACGACTTTTGCAATAAATTTATCAAGATTTGCAAGATTTGAATTTATTTTAGGAGTTGGTGGTTGAATTTTATCAACATTCTCGCTATTTTTAACAATGTTATTAGTTACAACACCATTTAGCGCTGCGCGTGTAAGAATGCCCACTATTCCGTCAGCCACCAAGCCTTTGCTTGATTGAAAAGCCATAACTGCAGCTTTGGTCAGCGGTCCAAATCTGCCGTCTGCCACCACTCCTATTTTTTTCTGAAGACATTCAACCTCAGCACCTTTGGAAACTACTCTTAGTGTGGTGGTAATATTACAGCTAGTGAGGACTGGAGATGTAGAAACTGCAAAAACAACCTGTGAAGAAAATATTAAAACAAAAAGAATAAACAATTGAGGCAATCTCATATTGAGAATTATAACAGCAAATGAGTAGCAAAAACAAATTTGCTTATGCTCTTCACTTATTGTTATAATTATATTGCCATTAAAATATTTTTTGTAAAATACAAAAAGATACTTCTGATCATCTTTGCGGTGCTATTTTTGATTGTAGTTTTTCTTTTAAAGAAGACATCTTTATTTAAAAATACAGAATTATTCAACCAAGGAATTGCTACTAAAAATGGGTTAAGTATTTCTGACAATGCAACAATAGAGGATTTAGTAAATAAAGATACCGACGGTGATGAGATACCAGACTGGCAAGAAGGTCTATATGGGCTCGATCCAACCAAAAAAGAAACTAATCCAGGAATACCTGATAGTTCAGCCTTAAGTAAACTAAGGGTTGAGCAAGGAAATGATAGAGGAATAATAACTATGGGCGATTCTTCCTCTGGGACAGAAAATCTAACTCAAACTGAAAAATTTTCCAGAGAACTTTTTGCTACAGTCGCTTCCCTTAACCAAAACGGGCAAATGGATCAAGCGACGATAAGTGCCTTGGCGAATTCTCTCTCAGAAAGAGTAGAAAATTCCGTCCAAAGAAAAGTCTATACGATCTCTGACCTCACTATAGTAAATAGTGACACAAAACAAACTATCCAAAAATACAGCGACACTTTAAATAATATTTATTTAAAACAACGTGTCAAAAAGGGAGTACCGACCATCTTGCAAGAATTCACAGCCGATGAAACAAATGTTGCTAAATTGGCAGAACTTGATCCCATCATCAAGCAAACAAATCAGATCATCTCTGAATCATTGAAAATGCCAGTACCGCAATCTCTCTCTATTTTGCATTTAAATCTGATAAATGATTCTCAAAGACTATTGGAAAATATAAGTGATATCAAGCTTTTTGAAAGCGACCCAATAATGGCAATAGGCGCTATTATTCAATATGGAAAGAACGCCCTTTCAATAGCATCTTCCGCTAAAAGCCTAACTGATACTATCAAACAAAGATTGAGCAACTAGATAAAAAATTATATAATAAAAAGAGTAAATAAAAGAAAATGAAAAAAAATTCAGCTAAAAATAAAACAGTAAAATTTATCTCCGCTCTTTTAATTGTTTCAATAATGACTCCTGTTTTTTTATTTTCTATACCAAAACAAGCGAAAGCTCTATTGCCAACGCCGGCGGGTGTACCAGTTAATGACTTTATGGTCCAAACTTGGACTGGTACTATCAATACAACCACTTTAAAACAGTGGGCTCAGACAGTACTTGAACAAATGCTTAAGACGGTTGCCAAGCAAATCTTGGCAAAGATGACTCAAGCCACGGTAAATTGGATAAATTCTGATTTTCATGGATCGCCACTTTTCTTAGAAAATCCCGATTCCTTTTTCAGAGATATAACAAAATCTGAACTAAAAAGTGTAGTGGATACGTTTGGTTATGATAGCCTGCTGTATCCTTTTGGTAAACAATTTGCTTTAAATGCGATAAGTAGCTACAAGAGACAACTCTCAGACAATGCTGGGTACACCCTAAGCAAAGTCATGAACTCACAGCAACAAATGAATTTTAGAAATAATTTTAATTATGGCGGATGGAATGGATTTTTAATAAATACGCAATATCCACAAAATAACTATCTGGGATTCCAAATGATCGCAACTGAGACACTCGCTAGTAAGCTTCAAGGCACAGTCCAAGCCCCAGCGCAAAAATATCAATCTCTACTACAACAGGGTATGGGCTTTCTCTCTCCACAAATCTGTCCAGAAGATATAAATCCCAACTACAACAATGGCACAAATGAATTTGTAAAACCAAGTTTCCAATATGACAAACCGCTCGACTGCGGTGACTTTGGCACCGAAGCATATACACAATGCGTAAGTTCTTGGAGAGAAAACAGAAATAAAGAGAAATTAGCTTGGGAAAAAGCAAATACTTGCTTAAGACCAGATGGAACAAGTGGATTAGTAAATACAACCCCTGGTTCTGTGGCCGCAAATCAAGTAATGACTGCACTCGAGTCTCCATTTTTAACTACCGCACTCGATGGAGCAATAGGTAATAGCTTAGCTATTATTTTTGATACCCTCTTGGCTCACTTCCTAGATAAGGGTCTAAATAAACTATCAAGCACGATAAATCCAGAACCAATAGCAGACAACTGGAGTTATGGTGGTAATACTCTAGATGATAGGAATACTCCAATTGATACTTTAAATATCCCACAAAATGTTTCAATCATTGTCGGACAAACAACAAGCACAATAATATCCGGAGGTAGAGGAGATTACAGCATTCAACCTCAATCCCTAGCCTCGAGAGCGATAGCAGTCGCCACGATTGATGTTTCTGGTCCTTTTCCAAGACTTCAAATCAGGGCAGGGGCTGTTCCTGGGACAACTTCCATCACGGTTCAAGATTCATCAAGTCCAGCTCAAACTACCACTGTCACTATCACAGTGAATGCCGTTGGAGCTTTGGTAGTCACTCCAGCAAACATTTCAACATCTGCCAATAGACAAATCATCGCAACTATATCTGGTGGTGTAGAACCTTATTCTATTCAGATGAACCCTGATGAAACAATTGCGCTAGCTACCCTCGCTAGCACGAGATTGGTAGTGTCTAGTATTGCTAATGGTGCTACTTTTGTTGATATAAGAGATTCTTCAACACCAATAAAAACTGTTCGCGTAAGAATATTAGTCGGTCCTGATGTTTTGACCGTCACTCCATCAAATATTTCAGTTAATGTCGGTGAAGTGACGAACCTTTTCATCTCAAACGGCACACCACCTTATGTTGTTATAAATCAGCAAAACATCAATGTTGCAACTGCTGAAATTCTGCCAAACACCCCTGACCTCATCACTGTCACTGGTCGCGCAAGAGGAACGACTTCTGTTACAGTTCAAGATTCTTCTATTCCAACAAAGACAACCACTGTAAACATTACGACAAACACTCCCCAATAGTCGTTCCGTAACCGGAAAAAGAAAGGGGTTAAGAAATTGAAAAGTTTGCAAAAAAAATGTCAAAAGATTTAACAAAAGAAAATTCTGTTACTGAAAAAACAAATACAAAAACTACCCTAGTAGTAGAGCAAAGCTCACTACGGGGTAAAAAAAGTAAAATTTTAGTGCTGGGATTTATGCTACTTATAATAGTCGGGCTTTTTAGCCCTATGTTTATGGTAAGTGCTGAAGAAACACCACCAGCATCATCAACCCCAGAAGCACCAACAATACAAGGAATACCAAAAGGAACATCAACATTAGGAGCAGACGGCACCCTAGCAGAAGCAAATATAACAGGAGAACAAACACCGATGCCACCATCAAATCAATCAGTTTTTGAAGCAGAAATCGGCAAAAATAGTTGTGGTGTATTTGGCGACTCAACTTTGGAGGGTTGTCTGAAAAAAGGTTTTTATTTATTATTCCACGACATACCAGCCCTTTTACTTTATGTTTCCGCATACCTATTCAATGTTTTAATATCTGTATCGTTAAGTAGTGATCTATTTAGAAGTCCTTTTGTTGGCGAGGCGTGGGGAATAGTCCGCGATCTTTCTAATATTTTCTTTATTCTGATCCTCCTTTACATAGCCATAAGAATAATCTTAGACATGGGGGGGTCTGAAGCTAAAAAAATGATAGGGGAAGTGGTAATCATTGCTTTGCTCATAAACTTTTCTATGTTTTTTACGGGAGTGATCATTGATTCTTCTAATATGTTAGCTTTGGTTTTTTATAACAAAATCAACGTTAGTACAAAAAATCCTGACGGAACAGACAGGGCTTACTCTCCTGTTGGGAGTGAAAAAGATGTAGCGGGTGGTCTAATGAATTCATTTGATCCGACTAAAATGGTTGGACCAGATTTTTTTGCACAAGCAAAAAAACAATTTAATCCTAATACTGGGGAACAACTACCCAACAACGCATCAGAGGTGCCAACAGGCATAATACTCTTCATCATTCTGCTTTCTGGAGCTGTAATGTGTGTTGCAGCATGGGTATTTTTTGCATCAGGATTTTTCTTTTTAAGCAGATTGATTGAACTTTGGATTTTAATTATCTTTTCTCCTTTCGCTTTTATGTCTTCAACCGTACCCAAATTGTCTGGCGTGTCAGACATAGGATGGAAAGCATGGCTTGACCGCTTAATCAGCTCATCTTTTATGGCGCCGATTTTTATGTTCTTTTTGTATTTTATATTTATGTTAATCTCTAATAAATCAGTTTTTGGGAATTTGCTTCCTGGTGGTGGAGATACCAGTGGACCAACGGGAGTAATAAAAATGATATTAGGAGTCCTGTTACCTGCGATATTAATTTGTGTTCTTCTTCTTAAAGCAAAGAAATATGCCAAAAAGGGTGCAGGTGAAATAGGAGGAATGGTAATGACATACACAAAGATGGCCGGTGGATTGGCATTGATGGCTGCGACAGGTGGAGCAGCCGTGGCTGGAAGAGCAACTATAGGTAGAGCAGGGGCAGCTATGGCAAATTCAGAATGGGCAAAGAAAAGAGAAGCTGAAGGAAAATTTGGTTCTGGAATATTTAGAGATGTAACAAAGAAAATGGGTTCTGGTAGCTTTGATATTCGCGGAGCAAAAATTGGAGGTCAAACATTGGCTTCTGCTACAGGTATGAAGGTAGGTGAAACCCAAAAGGGTGGATTTGAAGAAAGAAAGAAGATACAAGTGGAAAAAAGACAAAAGAGAATGAAAGAGCTCGAAATTGGGGAAAATGATACATTGAAGCAAAACCTAAATAAAACTGAAATGACCCTACAAACTGCATTAAGTACACATGCGCAAGAAATCATTAATCTAGACAAAACAATTGAAGGGGCAAGAAAAGAAGCAGAAGATGCAGAAAGACAATTCAAGGCTGGAAACATCTCAAAAGAAGATTTCCAATTAAAAAATAATGCGTTAAGTAGCGCAAAGAGAGATAAAAAAGCATTCATGAGAGGAGAGACGTACATGGCTAAAGATAGTACTGGAAAAGAATATACAAAAGAAGGAACCGGTATTAACATTAGCGAGTTAGAAATACTACAAAAAAATCAAATTCAAGATATCAAAACAGAAAATGTGCGAAGGAGGACTAACTATGCCGCATCACAACAACAAACTGGGTGGGAACGAACGAAAGGCTTTGTATTTAGTGGTGGAGCATACACTAAGGCTGCATCGATGGAAGCTGCACATAAAATAATAACAGAAGTTAAATTAGACAGTGGAACAAAAGCATAAAATCTATGACTGAAAAATTAAAACAAACAATCAAAGAAGAAGTAGGTAAATTACAAAAAGAAAATCAAGAGGTAATCAATGCTTTTGATTGGGAAAATATCGCTGAAGCAATTGGTAAAAAATACTTACTTACTGAAAGTGAAATAAATGACTTACAGATAGAAACCCTGCTTGTTTTAATTGGTCTTCAAGATCCTAATGAATATACACAGAATGTTGAAAATAATATAGGCACTAGTAAAAATGAAGCAGAGAAAATATCTGCTGAAGTTTTTCAGAAAATATTCACACCCATCAATAATATTCTAATAGAAAAGATAAAGAAAAGTGATAAGGTAAAAAATGCAACTCCTGAACAAAATCTAAATTTTATCCTCTCAGGCGGAGATTATTCTGCATTTTTAGAACAAAAAGATGTTGTAAATACCGAAGAAACACCAGAAACAGTTTTACCGGTATTTTCTATTAAAAATTAATATATAACCCTGTAGTAGAATTTTGATTTGATTATGTTCTATACATATTGTTTACAAAGTTTAAAAAATGGTGAATTGTATACAGGGTTTACTAAAGACCTAAAGAAAAGACTATTAGAACATAATCGAGGATTAAATTTTTCTACAAAACGATATAAACCATGGAAAGTGATATACTATGAAGGGTGTATAGAAGAAAGTGACGCGAGAAGAAGAGAGGGATATTTAAAAACTACACAAGGAGGAAGATTGTTGAAAAGAAGAATAAAAGATTATTTATATAAAAGTCGAAAAATTTAATTAATCAAAATTTCACTACAGGGTATAATAAAAATATGAACAATACAGATAACACAACAGATTTATTGCAAATGAAAATCGAAGAAGCGAAAGCTTTGCTACCAGAAGACACCCGAAATGCTATTGATGCTGTTGATTACAAGACAGTTATTTTGGAAATGAGAAAGACAAGAGGATATACCTTTGAACAATTAGGGGATCTGGAAACAGAGACGGAATTATTGCTTTGCGGACTTATTAGCCCAGAGGATTACTCAAAAGAATTAGAGAACAGGATGCACCTCCAAAAGACTGAAGTCAATGAATTGATAAAAGAAATGAATGATCGTGTTTTTGCAAAAATAAAAGAAAACTTGATAAAAAGAACAGGGGAAAAAGATGATATGCAAGTATTAAATTCTGCTGGGATTGAAATTATCGATGAAAACAAAAAAGAAATAAAAGAAACTCATCCAATTTTTGCACAAAAATTATCTGGTTCTTTTCAGATCCCTGTAGTGAAAACAGAACATTCTTTAGATAATATTACCAAGATAAATACGATAAATGCACCAACCCCACAAAGTACCATAACAAGCAAGCCAACCATAGATCCATATAGAGAAATACCAGAATAGGAAAATAGGCTTTAGGCATTAGGCGCTAGGCTTTAGCAAAAAAAATATGAAAACTTATAAAGATTTAACTGTTTGGCAAAAATCTATAGAACTTGTAATTGCAATCTATAAATTAACGGAAGAATTTCCCAAAGAAGAAATATATGGTCTAACTTCTCAAATAAAAAGAGCAGCTGTTTCTATTCCTTCAAATATTGCTGAGGGTAAAATGCGTGGAGGAAATATTGAATTCAAAAGATATTTATATATAGCCCTTGCTTCTGGAGCAGAATTGGAAACTCAAATAATTATCTCAAAAAGATTACCTAAAAACTTTAAATTAGATTATAATAAAGTAGATTCTTTATTAGAAGAAATAATGAAGATGTTGAATAAATTAATTTCACAGCTAGAGCCTGGCAATTAGTCCTGCTAGAGCCTAGCGCCTAAAGCCTAGTACCTGTGTTTATGCAATTCAAAGTTCCACAATTTTTAGACATTGAAGACAAAATATTCGGCCCTTTTACCTTTAGGGAATTTGTTTATTTGGCAGGTGGGGCAGGCTTATGTTTTATTCTTTTTAAATTGTTAGGTCTTATATTAGGAGCAATACCGATTTTGATCGTAGCTGGATTCTCGCTCGCTCTTACTTTTTACAAACCAAACAATAAACCTTTTATAAATATGCTTGGATCTAGCTTAAAATATTTTACCCAAAATAAACTTTATATTTGGAAAAAAAGTATGGTTGCCCATAATGCTTCCAATATAACTGACGCAATTAGGCAGGAAAATAAAGTTCAAATGATGCATTCAGGTAATTTACAATTAAATGGAAGTAAGCTACGAGACTTGGCCTGGAGTTTAGATGTATTAGATTTAAGTAAGCAGAAGAATACAGGCAACTAGGCCTTAGGCACTAGGCTCTAGCTAAAAAATGCTAAAGCCTAACGCCTAGAGCCTAGAGCCTAGAAAAAAACATATGGCACTAAACGCAAAAGCAACTCAAGAATTTGTACCGATAAAGGAAGTCCGCGATGGAATCGTCGTATTGAAAAACGACGAATTACGCGCTATTGTGTTGGCTAATTCTGTAAATTTATCTCTGAAATCTTCTGACGAACAGCAAGCAACGATAATGCAATTTCAAAATTTTCTTAATACTTTAGATTTTTCTGTACAAATATCAATTCAGTCCAGGAGACTAGACATCAGACCCTATCTTTTACTTTTAGAAAACAGAATCAAGGTTCAAACTGAACCTCTTTTAAAGTTACAAACCAAAGAGTACATAGAATTTATCAAAAATTTTACTGATTCAGTGGCCATAATGACAAAAAACTTTTTTGTGGTAGTACCTTATACTCACAATACTTTAAAATCAGACTCGGGAATATTTGATAAAATATTTTCAAGAAAAAACAGAGCGGAGATACAAGCTGCCAAACAAGTAGCTTTTGAAGAGAAAAGATCACAATTGGAAGAAAGGGTAGCTGTCATCCAACAAGGGCTTTCCCGTTGCGGTATAAATTCAGTCCAGCTAGGCACAGAAGAAGTAGTGGAAGTATTTTACAAAGTTTTCAACCCCGGAGAAATAGAAGGAAAAATTAAATTAGAGTAGGCGCTAGGCAACTAGGCATTAGGCATTAGCAAATTCAAAAGCTAGAGCCTAGAGCCTAAAAGCTAAAGCCTGAATTACAATTATGGATTTTTTAAAA
>Ga0172379_10004365_pt1 | contig 21028 bp, 14 predicted proteins | sample GrowelOW334metaG_FD_119756 | JGI IMG/M metagenome (GOLD analysis project Ga0172379, IMG submission 119756) | Groundwater microbial communities from an aquifer near a municipal landfill in Southern Ontario, Canada - Groundwater well OW334 metaG | ecosystem: Environmental > Aquatic > Deep...
CAAAATACTTTCTTAGCTTTTCCTTAGCGCTGGGACTTTTATGGAGTTTTTTGTTGCCCCCTTTTCAGGGCCCAGATGAAGCGTTCCATTTTTCCCAGATTAAACTATGGGAATTTTCCTTGTTGAATGGTTTCCAAGATTCTTCCGAGGCAACAACCCTCTGCTTGGAAGACCTTCATTTACTTTCCGGCCATTATCGTAGCAACGATGTTCGCGCCAACCCTTTAAGCTCTTTTGCGGCTCCGGTTGAACTCAGACATCATTCTCCTGATTATTTTTACGATCCAAGTTGTAAAATTTTTGCAAAGACTCCTCTTTATTATATTCTTAGCGTTCCCCTTGTCTTAATTCCCGGGTTCAATGTGGATGCTCAATTTTATGTAGTGCGTCTTTTTTCGCTTTTTTGCGTTGTTTTTTCTCTTTTTTGTATTTTCAAGATCGCCTCTTTACTTTTTAAACATTCTCCGCAAGCAACCTTACTCCCTGTTCTTATTGCCCTTACTCCAACATTTTTTATTGTAAATGTTTCCATTAGCTATGATTCCCTTATTAATTTATTATTTATTTTTTGTTTTTGGGTCTCCTTTTCTTTTATTTTAAGAGAGGGGCCTTTTTCGTCTCTCCGTCGATTCCTTGCCATCGCCATTCTTGTCAGCCTCGCTGGCTGCTTTATCAAAATCACAGGTGTTTTCTTGCCCATTTTTTTCGCCCTAGCCTTCCTTTTCTCCAAACGAGTTAAATTTCTTTATTCCTTTTTATTTTTACTGACTTTTTCTTCTTTAGCACTGGGAAAGCTTTTATCCATTTTAAGTCTCCCTTCATTGACCTATTTAAAATTGTTTTCCGATCCGTCGTATCTTTATACTTTTTTTATTGAACGTTGGGTTCTCCTTTTTAAAGGATTTTGGGGCGGCAGCGGCGCTGGCTGGATTGACGTTTATATCCCCCCTCTGTTTGTTTATTTTTTCGCCATTTTCACGTTCATTGGCCTTGGGATGAGTGTATGGAAGATTTTAAAATATAAACACGACGCTTTAATTCTTGTTTACTGTTTTCTAACGATTCTCTTCTTTGAATTAGGCTCTTTGATTTATAATGCTCTTTATGTCTCCGATCTTTTGCAATTCGGAGCCCTCCAGGGCCGTTATTATCTAGTCCTCCTTCTTCCTCTTTTTATTTTGATCTTGGAAGGATGGCGCTTTTTAATACCTTTTCGTCTTAATCGTTTCTTTTATGTTTCCGCGATTCTGATTTTTATGTTTATTCATTTTTTCTATCTGGGTAGCGTTTTTGTCCCCCGTTTCTATTTTTAATTTTTCGTATGCGTCGTATCTTTATTATTTTTATTTTCCTTGTCGTTATCGGTCCTTTTTTGGTTAGCGTTTATTTGAATTCCAATATTCTCCAAACCGAACGTTTAAACCTTCAACGCAACCCGGCTTTTTTCTCTGTAACGCCTTTTAATCCCCCTGTTATTATGTTCGAGGCAAAAAAAAATTTCTTGTCAGAAATTCATATTTTCATGCATTGCCCTGACCCCATTTTTCCTTCGAGGGATCATTATATATTTCTTGTTGAGAATAATAAAACCGGAGAAGAATATGCTTCTTTTGACTTAAGCCCCATTGATTTCTGGAATGACATCGCCACACTGAAATTCACCCCCATTCAAGACTCTCAAGGCCAAATGTTCACAATAACCATTCAAGCGGACACCGCCAATACTTCCTTGGCTCAATTGGCTATTCCTGCAACGGGTTCCTCTGGATTCATTTCCCAGCCTTATTACGAACAAGATACTTCTTTTTTTGAAGCCCTTTATATTGTCCTATGGGAACGACTTTTTTGGCGTATTTTACCTGTTTTCCCTCTGTTTTTCTTTCTTTGGGCCCTTATTCGGAAAATCATTTTACCCCCTTTTGATACCATTCAATCGTCCTCTTAAGCCCTTCCTTAAAGGGAACAATCGGTGTATAACCAAATGTTTTTTTTGCTTTAGAAATATCAGCTAAAGAAAACGGCATATCTCCGGCGCGTGTTGGAGTGAATTTCTTTTTAATCTCCATTTTTGTGATTGCTTCAATGCTTTCCCAGACCGTCTTAAGGCTAACGGTCTCGTTACAAGCAATATTAAACATCTGTCCCGCCACTTTTTCATTCGGGGCATCCCCAGCCAATAGATTGGCATGCACCACATTATCAATATAAGTGAAATCTCGGCTTTGAGTACCGTCTCCGTGAATTTCCGCTTCCGTATGGTTCAATGCCGCGGCAATAAATTTAGGGATAACTGCTGCGTATTCCGAGGCGGGATCTTGTTTGGGGCCAAACACATTGAAATAACGCAAACTCACGGTTGTAAGTCCATAAATTTCATGAAAAATACGACAATATTCTTCCGCTGTATACTTACTTAAGGCATACGGGGAAAGGGGTTTTGCCGGAAGCGTTTCAACGCGAGCCTCTTGCCCTTCCTGTGCCCCGTAAGACGATGAAGAACTGGCATAAACTACTTTCTCAACGTCGCAATCTCGTGCCGCGACAAGGACATTCAATGTGCCTAAAATATTGGTTTGAGCGGAACCGATTGGATCTTTAATGGATCGAGGGATCGACCGCATGGCAGCTTCGTGAAAAATACATTTTACGTCTTGAAAAGTTTTTTTTAATAATTCTAAATTTTCAATGGATCCATTTACAATTTCGATATGATCTTTCATGTTTTTTAAGTTTTCACTGCTCCCTGTTGAAAAATCATCAACGACCACCACTATTTCCCCTCGTTTTACGAGTGCCTCCACGATGTTAGATCCTATAAATCCAGCCCCTCCGGTTACAATATATTTTTTCATATATTTTTTTATAAAATAAAATCGTTTCCTATCCCGACATAATCAATCCCTTCTCTTTTTACTTTTACTTTATCATAAAAATTCCTCGCATCAATCAATACCGGATTTTTCATTTGTTTTTTCAATGTGTTTAAAGGAATTTTCTTAAAGGCGTCCCACTCGGTCAAGACCAACAAGGCATCCGCGCCCTTGAGGGCTTCTTCCGGAGTTCGCATATAAAAAATATTTTTTGAAGAAACTGTTTTTCTTAATTTTTCCATTCCCTTGGGGTCAAAAACGCGAACTTCGGCTCCCTCTTCCAACAGACGAGAAAGGATCTGAAGCCCGGGAGCCTCCCTCAAGTCATCGGTTTCGGGTTTAAACGTCACTCCCCAAATCGCGATTTTAAGACCTTTTAAAATCGGATAAACCCCTTTTATTTTTTGAATCAAACGTAAAGGTTGTGCGATATTGATCGCATCCACAGCTTTCAAGAGCTTAAATTCGTATTTCTTATTTTCCCCTTGCTGAATGAGGCTGCGCACATCCTTGGGCAGACAACTCCCTCCATATCCAATCCCGGCCTTTAAATAATTTTGGCCAATGCGAGGATCCCATTTCATCCCTTTTTCAACTTCTCGAATATCGGCTCCCGAGAGTTCGCAAAAATTGGCCATTTCATTGATAAAAGAAACTTTGGTGGCCAAAAAAGCGTTGGACGCGTACTTGATCATTTCCGCGGTGCGAAGATCTGTGAAAAGAATGGGATAACCTTTTTTTAAAATCGGCTCATATAATTTTTTCATTTTGAGGCGTGCACTCGACGCATTGACTCCCACTACAATTCGATACGGTTTTAAAAAATCTTCAATGGCCGTGCCTTCGCGTAAAAATTCCGGGTTATGAACAATGGAAAAAAGTTTGGAGGCGTTTAAGTTGCTGATCCCGCGTTTCTTTAATGTTTCCCGGATGAGCCCTTCCATGACCTCCGTGGTCCCGACCGGGACCGTTGATTTGTTCACAAAAAGAGTCTTCTTGGACACGAATTTACCGAATTCAAGCGCCACATCATAAATGGCGTTCAAATCAATTTGAGGGCCATTTAAATTTAAAATTTCCGGAGTCCCCACCGCATTGATAACCATCTCTCCAAATTCCATTCCTTTTTTAAAGTCGGTTTCAAAATGAAGTTTCCCTTTTTTTTGATTACGATTCACTAATTCTTTTAATTCGGGTTCGTAAATGGGGATTTCTCCTTTTTTTAAAATTTCTATTTTTTTAGTATCCTTATCTATACCCAAAACTTCATGACCTATTTCAGCCAAACAAGCGGCGGTCACAATCCCCACATATCCTGTCCCGATGACGGTGATTTTCATAACGTTATTGTAGCATTGGACCCAACCGTACATCAAAGATAAAAAGCCGTATACGCAAAAAGAGGACCCCCCTTTCGGGGAGCCCTCTTTAGGGTGAAGATCACTTTAATGTGTCTTCCTCGTAATTGATCAATCTACTACTCAGCAGATCTCAAAGTTGTGGTCGGTAACGTCTCGAGCTTGTAAGCATTGGTCCAGTCCGTAGTTAACGTTGTATGACTGGCAGCTGAGCGATCAGACCAAACAACCTTCCCTGTGATACTGGCAGCAGCGACGTTTGCTTCGTAAGCCGTATCTTGTTTGAGAGATACACTCAAGCTTGAAGTATCCGTGCTGTCCGTATAGGTGATCGGGGCTTGAACCACAGAGTATGCGGTTTGGCCTTCAGCGATCACTTCTTCAGCGGTGAAAGTGATGGCCACGGCATTGGTAGCCCATGTCCCACTTCCGAGCGAAGAACCAATCAAACCGGAAGAATCGTATTCCGTGATGGTCCAACCATTCGTAACTCCGAGTTGGCCCGCGGCGGTCCCTGTATTCAAGAGATTCGCGCTGGCATCGAAGTTAAGTTTATAAAGAGCAACTGCTCCGCCGGTAGCGGTGACACTGAAGCAGTAAACTTTATCCGAGGTTGTCCCACTCAAAGATCCGGAACATTGAGCTGTGCTGGAATGATAGGCAAAGGTCGGCAACGCTTGATAAAGCGCGATTTCATTTGCATCCACATCCGCAGCCATTCCAAGTCCGCTTGAAGAGGCATCCGTGATGGTGGTTTGAGAACCAGCTCCAATGGCTTTGAAGCCCGGAGTGCTGGAGTCAAAATCAAAATCCATTTCGAGTTGAGCTCCGGAAGAAAATGCTCCTGTAGAGCTAATTTCATTTGTGACAACGTAGACTTCTACATTGATGGCATTTTCATCGGTGTTGCTGGATTTTGGAACGGCGATGTTGAGCCCTGTAAATGAGGCGACTCCGTCGAGCAAAGTCACTTCAGCACTTCCACTCAAAGTATCTGAATCGGTAAGTGATTCCGGGTACTTCAAGATGACAGTGGAAATGGCGTCGCTGTCTTCATAGGTATTATCAGCGCCTGAATCGTTCTTGAATTTCATTTCCGTCACGGTAAATGCTTCGTTATTAGCATAGATCTTATAACGAGCCACCAAGAGAGGATCCGTGCTTGAATCATTTCCTGCAATGGCCGCGTCATCCAAGACCGGGCTGAGTGAAGAAGCAACTGTGACAGTTCCCACATTTTGAACGGTTATCACTGTATTGGGGGTCGTGCCTCCATTCTTAGCATCTCCTGTTGCGGTCACCGTATGACCATCTTCGTCTTCACAAGAGATATCGGCGGATACGTCAGTAAGGTCTAAAGCAATGGTTTCGACCGTGCTGTTGTAATACGCGCTGGAGCTGATATCGATGACCGGAACCAATCTTGCGGTGGTTCCTTTGGCAATGAGCCAATCAAGACTTGAGAACGTGACTGTTCCGGAAGAATTGAATACACCCGATGTGGTGGAGACTAAAGTCCCATTTCCATCATAAAGTGTAATGGATTCAACGACCTCATCGATGCCAACGCTATTGCTGGTTGCACCATAAGCGTAAGTGACTCCGGTTCCATCTTCATCCACATACCCTGTAAGTTTGATGCTGGAAACCGTGATATCACTGGCGGATCCCGCTGTTAAAGCGAATCCAACAGCTTCGACATCATCATTTCCCTTCACTACGGTTTGATCTCCCGGAGCGGAAGAGAGAGAGACGGCAAGGCTAGGAGATTTAACAGTCATGGTATTTCCAGTCAATGCGGAGGACGGGACGATGTCGGTGACATAGTCTCCGGTATCCACATCTCGAATACCTTCGCTGGTACTGACAGCACTCATCGTGACGTAAACTGTCTGTGAGGCTAAAGCGGAATTGTTTGCAACATCCAATTTGACAGCAAAATTACGGATTTCTCCGGCATCAATGCTGAAAGTATCGGTATAGTTGAAGGTTTGAGCCGTATCACTGCCGGTAATGGAAACATCTTGGGTGGACCCTACGATGGTTCCCGTATCCGTATCCACGATCTTGATGTCCGTGAAATTGGCGGTGGCGGAATCTTCGATGAGACCTGTGTCTCCGCCGACTTCAGCGGTCGAAGCCGTCAATGTGAAGGTCAATTTTCGAACTTCCACATCCGCTTGTGCGGCTATGGAGAACTCAAACATGGACACATCTTTTTCATTGACTCCGATATCGCTGGCGGTCGGACCATTAAAGGAAAGAGTCACTTGTCCACCTTCAACGGTGGTACAAGAAGCATCTTCCCAAGAAACGGTCGAACAGCTGGTAGCCACAGCACTCGTTGTATTTCCATCATAGCCTGTGGAGGTAACTCCGGAACCAAAACCGTAAACTTCTCCAATGGCGACGATGTCCGCATTCTCGTCAAGGTCGACGAGAACCGTATCATTGGCATCGGCGGCACCGATGTCGGCTTTCACTGTGAAAGTCTCGGTGTCTCCACTGGCGACCTCAATCGGAGTGTCCAAAACGAACACCATGAGATCACTGCTGTTCAAGCTTTCAACTGAAGCAACTTCATCACTTCCATTATAGAGGACGAAATTTCCAATGAGTGAGCCTGAAATGCCTCCTCGAACACGAAGAGAAATTTGGTTGAGCCAAGTGTCTTCCGTGGCGGCGGTGAGTTGGAATTTAGCAATTTCAGCGCCTTGTTCTCCAACGGTGACATTGGAAAGACTTCCATATTTTGCAATAGTGACTGTTCCCGCATCTTGTCCGGCGATAGAGAATTCTTCGCTGGAAAGAGGGAAATCTCCTTCTGTCGCAGCTCCGTTATGCGTGATCGCATCGGCGCTTTCGACTTGGAAGTAATCACTGTTGGCGGCATGCCCATCAGCATAGTCCGCCACTAAAGTTAAAGTAACCGTTTCCCCTGCCTCAACATCCACATCCAAACTGGAGAATGTGACTGTATTGGTTGAAGTGCTGATCGTGCGACCTGTGGTCAAACGATCGGCTCCATTATAGAGGTAAAGATTTGTGAAATCCGCAGCAGAGCCTACTCCCTTACGAGCGACAACGAGATCGGTCACTGTGACGTCTTCATCGCTACCCGTAAAGTCCACATTCATGATTTCAACATGAGTGGCTTGTTGAGGAACAGAAGACCCCGTGATTTCATCTCCGAGGGTAACCGTTAAGGTTCCTGTCGAAGTATCAACAACTGGGTCGACAACTGGGTCAACAACTGGGTCGACAACTGGGTCGACAACCGGGTCGACAGCGACCGGGTTCTTGGCCTTATAAAGCATAACGGCCACTTCACAACGAGTGACGTTTTTGCTTGGGAGATAAGTTCCATCTCCTTGACCGACAACCACACTATTTTCATAGAGAGTCTCGATGTAAGGAGCATACCAAGCGTCAACATCGGCCACGTCGGAGAATACATCTCCCGTGGGGGTGACCAATTCAAACCCGGCGGCCAAAGCAATCATCTTGGCAGCTTCAGCGCGATTGACGTAAGCGCTCGGGCGAACGGTTCCGGTGAGATCCCCATTGGCATCCGTGTCTCCGGTCATGACCCCGTTTTGGGCCAATACATTAATATATACTGCATACCAAGCACCGGCCACGACGTCGGAGAATCCCGCGTCATAATCGGTACTGTCGCCTAACCCGAAGGTTTCAGCAACCATTTTGGCAAAATCGGAGCGTTCGGAGTTGGCGTCGCAACGGAACGTATCCGCCACATCGACAACACCATCCGCAACGAGCTGTTCAACAGCTGCGTATGCCCAATGGTCTTCTGAAACATCGGAAAAAGTTGCAGCCTGAGCAACCGCACTGAAGCCAAAAGAGGCAATCAACGCAGCCAAACTCACGCTTGCAATAAGCTTGCGTAGCTTTTCCATGTTAAAAGAGGTTAAAAAAATGAATAAAAAAAGAGAGTAAATAGCATAAAAACAGAAACAAAATCACAAATTATTCGGGACAAACCCGACGAATCGGCCCTGTCCAACACTTAATCCCTATTTTTCAAGGAGCCTCATAACTCATCTATTATCGTACAACACTTGATAACGCGAATGTTCCACATTTGTTTCAAACTTATCCGTGACAAACCTTGTTTTTATTTTCTTACCTTTTCTGGTAGTCCCAACGGGAGTCGAACCCGTGTCTCCACCGTGAGAGGGTGGTGTCCTGGGCCGCTAGACGATGAGACCATAACTTGCGAAACCTTATAGTATTCTGAAATTTGATGCAATACCTTTTTCGCAGAAGAAAGCCAAAACTAGCCCCTAAAAACGTTTTTTTATGACTGGTTAATTAACCAACATATTATTTTACGACTAACCAAATATCTAAATTTGTTTATTTTAAGCCATTTATCATCACTACACTTTAACACCCCATTTAAAATCGACTTATCAACAAGTTATCTACATTTTTTACACATTTGTTGACTACCCAACACATAACATCCTCACCCATCCCTCGACTAATCAAATCTCTATTTCTCTTTTATTTAAGACTATTTTCCACCTATTCATTTTCCACTTATTTGACTAATCAATTTGAATTGTTGCGAAATATACTTTCGGTTCGCCTATTCATTCCAAATGATCAACTAATCAACGCTGTTTTCCGACTACCCAAAGCGTTTTTTTGCTCTTTTATACCTTAATAAATGCATTTTTATTCTTCTTTTTTATTTTTTCGGGTACTCAACACTCTTTTTTACTCTTAAATAAGGCAATAATCCTATCTTTAAATTATTTTTTAAGTTTTATTTACAATCTTCTATTATTATTTTATTGTATATATCTTCCCAAATACACTGGTTGTTTTTACTCTTTCTGATAAAATACGACCATTATGGAAAAAGATTTGTATGCCATTTTAGGAATTTCCAAGACCGCAACAGATTCGGAAATCAAGCGTGCCTATCGAAAATTGGCCCAAAAACATCATCCGGATATGAATAAAGGAAATGCCGAATCGGAACAAAAATTCAAAGGAATCAATGTGGCGTACGAAATTCTTTCGGATAAGAAAAAACGGGCTCAATACGATCAATTTGGGATTGCGGGAGGACCGGCAGGTGGGCAAGGAGGATTTGAAGGGTTTTCCGGGTTTGATCCTTCTAACTTCGGTGGTGGATTTTCAGATATTTTTGAAACTTTTTTTGGGGGAGGATTTTCAGGCGGAGGACGGACTTCCAAAAAACAAGGCCCTGTTCCCGGGAACGACATCGAAAGCGTTCTCTCTTTAACGTTGGAGGAATCCGCGTTTGGGGCTGAAAAAATATTGGAAATCAATAAATCCGATACCTGCGCACGATGTAAAGGAGAAGGAGCCGAGCCCGGGACTCAAGTTGTAACCTGTTCGGAATGCCACGGCACCGGACAAGTACGCACCGTTCGACAAACCATTTTAGGACAAATCCAGGCGGTTCGAACCTGTTCCAAATGCCATGGGGAAGGCCGTATCCCGGAAAAGCCCTGTTCCGAATGCCATGGACAAATGAGAACGCGCCAACGGAGCAAGCTCACGGTTAAAATCCCTTCCGGGATTGAAAATGGCGCCACGATTCGTTTGCGTGAAAAAGGAGAAGCCGGAGTTAAAGGAGGAAAGCATGGAGATCTTTATCTCCATATTCAGGTTATGCCGCATGCTGAATTTCAACGACAAGGTTATGATATTTATTCTTTGGTCAAATTGCATGTTTTAGAGGCTGTCTTGGGAACAACCTTATCCGTAAAGACCCTACACGGCTCCATGAAGCTTAAAATTCCAAGCGGGACCCAACATGATCAGGTGTTTAAGATCAAAAATCATGGCGTGCCTCATATTAGAGGAGAAGAAAAAGGAGACCATTATGTGAAGGTCCAGATTGAAACTCCTAAACGCCTGAGTCGAAAAGAACGCGAGCTGTATCAGGAAATTGCCAAAGAAAGCGGGCTGAACATTGATGAGGACGGAGGATTGCTGTCTAAGTTGAAGTTTTAGAGCGGTGGAGCAAGTGCATTTGCCTCCGCCGCAGGAAGGAACCTGCTCGGATACATGATCCTCGCAGAACCCTTCTTGAAATGCGTCGTCGACAAACACACTCGCTCTCCGCTCTAAATATTTTTGGTAAAGGCATTATTGGACATTTCAAATGACTCATTATACGATATACGCATGAATATTACGTTGTCGTGGGATCTTTTTATCTTCGTTTTCTTCTGCATCATCATTGCGTACAGCTTTATTGTGGGCCGAAATCAGACCCTTAAGATCATTATTGGAACTTATATTGCGGCCCTGACCGCGGACGGAGTGGCGAATTTGGTTGAAAAATATCTTGGAGGAGAAACCGCTCCTCTTAAAATCTTGGCGGGACCGGACAGTGAACAAGTCCTTATTATTATGAAAATTGTGATTTTTATTGTGGCCGTGGTGGTGTTGGCTGTAAAAGGTGGATTTGAGGTTGGGATGCTCACCGAACAACAGACGGTGATGCGCATTTTGACCACTTTCCTGTTCGGAGTATTGAATGCCGGATTGATTGTAAGCACGCTTCTTTTATATGTGTCCGGCCTTTCCTTGATTGGTTCGGATCAAATCCAAGCCGCCTCCATGGTTGGGAGTGACTCTACAATGGTGCAATTGATGATTGAAAATTATAATCTGTGGTTTTCATTGCCTGCGATTGCGCTCGTGGTATTGAGCTTTTCGCAAAAGCCGGATCCTCAATAAAGGGAGGATTTATCAGATTGGGAATACGGAAAGGGGAAAAAATGCGAAATACAAAATACAAGAAAGAAAAAACGCAAAGCGTTTTTTCTGGTGGGTCAGGTGGGTATCGAACCCACGGCCATCGGCTTAAAAGGCCGCTGCTCTACCACTGAGCTACTGACCCGCACGGACATTATACGGATAACTTTTATTTCGCCAAGTCTTTTTTGATATTTTCAATAAAGAACGACTGATAACCCTTTTTTTGGCTTACACATTTGATAAATCGAACCTTGATTAGTCGCGCAACATACGGTATAAATCGTGTTGAGTAATCAACATTTTGGTTAATCAACATGACTTCCGGCCAATACATAAGCCTTAAAGACGCCTCTCTGCTCACGGATCGTTCTCCCCAAACGATTCGCCGGCTTATCAAATCCAATCAAATCCGTTATCGCAAATACAAAACGCCACAAGGTTTTTCATATTTGGTTGAAAAAACCAGCCTTCTCGATCATTTTCGAGATGAAGAAGTGCGTGAAGAAGAATTTGATCAAGAACTGGTTGAATTGGGCGAAACCGAGGCTGAACTCATTGAGGAATTCACTCCGAATCCTTCTTTTCAATCTCGTGCCTCGGCAAAAGTAACTCAAACTCATATCGAATCGGAATCACCACTTCCTCCTTCACCACCCCCATCCCCTGCGTTCCCTACCATTATTAATGAATTGATCCGCCAACATCGCGAAGATAAAGATCGCCTATTTGAACTCTTGGAAACGTTTCAAAAACGTATTTTAACGCTCGAAGACCATATCCGACAGATTGAAGCGCCGAAACAAGCGAAGCGAAAGTGGTATCAAATCTTTAAAAGATAACAAAAAAACGCTCACTGAGTTAAGCCTTTAAGTGTTGTTTTTTTAACGTCTAAAACGTCCTAAAATATCACTTAATTCTTTTTTAACCTTCGAATAATGCGTTTGCATGGGTTCGCCATAGTCTTTATTCGTAAATTCGGTGTTGAAAATCTTTTTTAGAACAGAGTTGATGGGTTCAAAAGCGTCTCTTTGTTCAGGATAATTCCCTTCATTCGTTAAATACTGTGAGCCCAATTGATCAAGGATGACTCGGCAGAGATACTTTTTCTCAGGAGTATTGAGTTTTACGCCATCAATATAAGTTTTTGATTTTCCATCTACGCTGATTTTAGGGAGATCACTGAAGGAAACCGTTGGAATTTTTTCTCTTGTGTAAAAAACCGCTAAACATTGGGGATCCAGTCCATCCAATAACTCGGCAAAAGCATAAACTTGAGGATAACCCTTTTCTCTTTTCTTCGAAGGATCAATTCCCGATCGTTTAAGAGTATTATGCGTTAAAAGCTCGGTAATCCCTTCTCCGAGATTGTATGAAAAAATAGAAGTTGGATTTGGGTTCTCTATGACGACATGAATCAATTCATGAATGGAGGTGCTTTGAAATTGCTCATAAGTATATAAATCGTCGCTCAATTCATACCGCCTATCATAGGCCGTCCCTCCAACTCCCTTTTCCTGTGGGCGAATATCAATCCTTGGAAAAGCATTTACTCTAAGGAGGCGAGCTGACATCCTTTGTACATTTGCCTTGTCTTCCCCTAACAAAAACGGCAGTGAATCCAAAATACGAGGAAGATCTTTTCCTACATAATCCTGCATCCATTTTAAATATTGTGTTTCGTTTGAAGTTAAACCCTCTTCTCTTGCGTCATATCTCTCTTGAGCTGACCGCACTTGTTGTTGAGCGGATTGTAAAATGGCTTCTTTTCTCTTTTTATAGGCTTGTAATGCATCAATGGATTGCAAACGGTGATCTAGGGAGGCTTTTCCTAATGTTTTAGAAAGCTCGCCTAAATACAATATGCCAAAATCTCCTAAACTCGCTGTTTTCCCTAGTAAAGTTATAAAATCGGGACTTTCCTCGATCAATGCATGTAATTTTGAATCTTTGAACTTATTACTAGGAATAGGGGAGAAAGACCTCATATTCATGATTTCCCTGCTTTGATATCGAGCCACGGCCAATTCTTCAACAAAAAGTTTTGCATTTTCTTTTAAAAAATCATAATCCACCCCGTCGATTTGATATTGAGGGTCTGCTACGGCATAGGCAAAAAGATCTGTGGCTTCTTGAGTTAAGGCGTCAGTCCATGCGTTAAAAGTGCTTTCTCCTCTTAATCCTTCTAATTCTTTAGATTTTTGTACTTCCATGGAAAGATCATTTTCTTCCCACGAAGAACCTAATGCCGAGACTGTACCGGTGTCTTCATATACCTTTATGCGAGCCGCGAAATCCTTTGTGGATTCTTCGTCCAGGTTTCCCGATAATTTCAATCGGGTCAGCGGGGGCGCGCTGTTTTGTCTGGCCTCTTCCATCCAGCGATTAAAAATAGCCTCCCCGTTGATCCCCAAGACGACCATGGCTATTTCCCAATTCTTTTTATCTTCTTCTTGCGTTGGGGCTTCCCACTTATCAATCCCCATTTCACGGCAATCTAATTTCATTGCCTTTAAAAGACTCCTATCTTCTTTTACGAGGCTTATTAAAAATTCCTGAACTTTTTGTTGATCTCCGGCTGCGCTTAATATAATTTTTTCGGCGCTGAATTTTAACGGTTTTAATAAATTTTTCGCTTGGGGGTATTTTTTATAATATGTTTTTGCCCTCTCAAAATAAGTCTTAGCGCTATTCGAATCATTTAAGGGTTCAATCCCCTGTTTTAGCGGCCATTTCCCAAAAAGCCTATCAATAAAAGCTCCTTTATCCATCCTTTTTTCTGCGGATATGGATTCAATTGTGGGCAAAATGTGCTCCCATAAATCGCGTTCCGTGACTTTAATTTCTATGCGAGAGTTCGCCCTTTGCCCATACGTATATGGCCCATTAAATTTATCCAAATAGTCTGGGGGATAATAAGCCCCTTGAATTAAAGGCTCTAAGTCATAGGAAGACACTAGGGGGCTGCAAGAAAAATAAATCATTAACTCCGGCTTTGTTTTTTCAACATCTTTTGTGAACACCGAAAGGTCGGACACAATGGATTCCAATTCTTCCCAACTTTGAGCAGCGACGATTCGTTCGACAAAAATTTGCACCTGAAAATCAAGAACTTCTCTTTTTAATTCTTTAAAGTTAAATTTTCCCGCTCCTTTAATATCTTTTTCGCTCTGCTCTTTCCAATATTGTATTCGTTTCTTTAAATCCGGTTTATCTCGAGCTACTTCTTCTGCTAATTTCGCTAATTTATTTATAGCCTTTTTCGCCTCGCTACGACTGTTGATTGAATCGAAGTCTAATTTTTCTCCCTGGGATTTTGGTTTTTCTTTTGTCATTTTTATTTTTTATATCTTTTTTTATATCTGTAAATTATACACTTTTTTCGTAATATTTGAAAGCCTTGTTTGTTGTAATGGATGGTTCCTTTAAAATTTGGCTTTTCCTGTGGCGTACCTTATAATTACGGACGTGACTCTTGATGAAGAAAACAAACTGGTGCGTGAGGCGCAGAAAAACAAAGAAAGTTTTGACCAACTTTATGCGCTTTATTTACCTAAGGTTTATGGCTTCGTGATGGGTAAAATCAAGAATCGAGAAATTGCAGAGGATTTGACGGGCGAAATTTTTTTAAAAATATTGGAGGGTTTGCCGAACTATCAATTTCGGGGACTTCCGTTTGGGGCTTGGGTGTTCCAAATCGCGCGAAACCATCTTTCCAACTATTACTCGATCTCTCATCGAAAAGCGTGTGAATCCCTTGAAAATCCCGAACGCTTTAAAGATGAATCCGAAGAATCGAATCCCGCCACCCTGGCCCGAAGGAAAAGCACAAAACAATCGCTCCTCAACCATTTCCATGTTTTAACTTCACAAGAATCGGAAGTGGTGCGTCTTAAATATTTTGCCGAGCTTTCTAACCGGGAAATCGCAATAACGCTTGGTATTCATCCCAATCATGTGGGAGTGCTCCTGTTCAGAGCCCTTAAAAAACTTAAAACCGATTATGTTTAAATCTCTCCTCCCCCTTCTCGAACATTTCCTCACCCCTCGAAAAAAGAATTTTTCTCTCGAGGAATTTGGTGCGCTCGAAAAACAACTCCAAAAAGACCAACCCAAACCTCGAAAATCCTTTGAGGAGGCGTTGAAGAAAAGGCTTCACCAACGTTATGCGGAATTGCAAGAAAAACGAGAAACCCAATCGGATGAAAGCTTTCAATTGTTTGGCTCTTGGATGCGGCAATGGACGCTTATTCCTGTGGCCCTCATGCTTCTAATGGTGATTGCCGGAACAGGCGTTTATGTGACTTCTCCCACTCCCGCGACGACCCCTTCTTCTTTTGGCATTCTAAATGCCTCGGTTCAACCCGCGTCCGCTCCCGTAATGATCGCGTTTAATACGCCCATGTTGGAATCTTCGGTTGAAAAGGCGTTTTCCATTACCCCCTCTGTTGAGGGTCGATTCATTTGGAATGAAGAAGGAACCACGTTGTATTTTCTCCCTAAAACAGTGCTTGCCAAAGACACCACTTATCAAATCACTCTTACGGAACAAGCTAAAAGTCGATATTTTAAACCCCTTGCAGCCTTGTATGAACGAACGTTTACCTCGGAATGGATTGCGCTTACCGACCCTCCTCCTCCAATGATTGCCTCCGGCTCCGTTCCTCCCTTACCGCCCCCGTTTGAATCTTCCGTTGAATCTGCGGATGCCGACCTCCCTTTCATGGGAGAAAAAGAAGACGATGTGCTTTTAATCGATGACAAAATACAACCGATTCCAGACAAAAAACTCGATCCTTTCGCTCCGTTTCGAATTGAAAAAGGCCCCTTGACCGCACAAGAACTGGCTCAATTCGAGGCCGCCGTAGCTCTGATGGAAGAAAATATGGCTAAATAAAAATGAGCACCAAATCACCCAGGTTAGTTCCTGTGGGGCCGGTTTTGATCAGACCCTTTGTTTTTTTAAAAAATCCGTAGGAATCGTTTTGATTTAAATGTTTTTCGATATCGAGGCCTTTTTTTAATGTTTCTTGAGTGGCAATGGCTCCGGCGATATTTTCCGGGCAAAAGCCGTCCACGCCGTCGGTTCCGAGGGAAAGAAGCGTGAAGGGAGACTGCTTTTGCTTTTTGAAAAACTCTTTTAAACACGCGAGCACAAATTGTTGATTGCGGCCGCCATGGCCATGGCCAATGACTTTTACCGTGGTTTCGCCGGCGAGAATAAAAAGGCCTTTTTGGTTCCCAATGGTTTTGATGACTTTATGGGCGGTTTTGTTGCAATCTCCAGCCATATGTTTATCTAAAATTTTCACACTGAAAGTGGTGCCCAATACTGTTTTTGCTATTTTTTCAGCCGCCTTTGCCGTGGTCTCATGGTTGGCGAGGATTTTTGAAGTTACTTTTTTAAAGATTTTATTGCCGGGTTTTGGCGTTTCAATGCCTTTTTTAAGACATTCAATCACTGAAAGTGGAGTTTCTTTTACGATTTTATATTTTTCAAAAATCTTTAGCGCTTGCTGGCATGTGGTTGGATCCGGAGAAACCGGGCCCGAGGCAATGGCGCTTAAATCATCGCCCAAAACATCTGAAATCACGAGATTGAGGCACTTGGCGGGATAAATTGCCTCCATAAGTCTGCCTCCTTTGATTTGAGAAAGGTGCTTGCGAACCGTGTTGATTTCATTGATGTTGGCTCCGCATTTGAGAAGCAAACAAGTGGTTTTGATTTTTTCCTCGAGCGTGATGCCTTCCATGGGGTAGGGCATGAGCGCTGAGCCCCCGCCGGAGATGAGTGTGATCACCAAATCTTTTTTTGAGGCTTTTTTTGCGATTTTTAAAATTTCTTTGGCGCCTTTCAATCCGTTTTTATCCGGTAACGGATGGGAGCCGCAAATGCATTTGATTTTCTTTAAATGCGGAGTGGGATCACCTTTTGGAATAATGATAAAACCTTCGGTTATTTTTAGCCCGAAGTTTTTTTCCGCGGCTTCAGCCATTTTAAATGCGCCTTTCCCTGCTCCTAACACAAAAATTTTCTCGTATTTTGAGGGATCGATTTTCTTGAGTTCGTTCAAAACCAGAGAATAAGGGTTGATTTCCTCTAAGGTTTGCAGGGCGATTTTGAGAAGCAAGTCGGAGCAGTCTTTGATCATACTATTTTAAACTTAATAAATAGTCGGGAGGGAAGGAATTTCTGTTCAAATGGGAGCGAAACGCCTCGGATCATGATTCTCGGCGTTTCTTCCTTGAAAATTTTCACAAAAATTCTTCCCCCCCTCCTTTTTTAATTATGTCTGAATTGATATGGCATTAATGAATTATAAAGCAAATGCTTCTTTATTCACGAGAAATTCCGGGGTTCTTCCTTGCAATGCATTGATTAAGTTTTGAGCGGCAATCTCCGCCATTTTGGATCGGGTTTCAATTGTAGCAGAGCCCAAATGCGGGACAATGACCGTATTTTTACATTCCGCGAGTCCGGGTTTCATGGCCGGCTCATCCTCAAAAACGTCTAATCCCGCTCCAAAAATTTTGCCTTCTTTTAAAGTTTTTACCAACGCCACTTCATCAATAACCGGCCCTCGTGACGTGTTTACAAGAATGGTGGAAGGACGCATGCAATTCAACATTTTCTCGTCGATCAAGTGATGCGTAGCTTGGGAATAAGTCACGTGAATCGAAATGTAATCGCTTTCTTGGCAAAGTTGTTCGAGTGTCACTTTTTGTGCGCCCACTTCTTTTTCGAGAAATTCATTTCCGGAAAGGTCGGTGTATAAGATTTTCATTCCAAAACCTTTGGCCATTTTGATCGCCACATTTTCACCGATACGGCCCGCGCCAACAATCCCGAGTGTCTTTCTTGTCATTTCTTGTCCGAGAAGCAACATGGGGCCCCATCCTTGAAATTGTCCGCTCCTCATATACACATCACTTTCCGCCATTCGACGAGCCACGGCAAACATAAAGGCAATAGCCATATCCGCAGTGGTGTCCGTGAGAACTCCCGGGGTATTGGTGACCATGATTTTTCGCTTGCTGGCCGCGGCGACATCGATGTTGTTATACCCCACGGCATAATTGGAGATGATTTTACATTGAGGCCCTGCGGCTTCCATGACTTCATCGTCAATTTTATCCGTAAGCAAGGGAATAAATCCGTCGCGCCCTTTTACTTTTTCCAACAATTCCTCTCGGGTTAAAACGCGATCGTCCGGGTTCATTTCAAATTTTCCGAATGCTTTTTCAAGCATTTGGAGTCCAACTTCGGGGATGCGACGTGTGACGTAGATGTTCATTGGGTGAAATTAAAAATTTTGGATTGGGAATGCGGGAGAAGAAAAAATGCGGAGAAAGGACAGCGCTAAAGTAAACCTTAAGCCATGACCTTAGTGAGATACGTTTTGATGCGAGCTAGGCCTTCTACAATCATTTCTTCCGTGGAAACGTAGGAGAATCGGACGAAATCGTCACCAAAAAGTCCAAACACGGTGCCCGGAAGAATGAGGACATTGGCTTCTTTCATGACACGATCGCACAATTCTGCGGCCGTGATCCCGAGTTTGTCCATGATTTGGCGCACATTGACCATGAGATAAAAAGCGCCTTTGGGAGAATGGCATTTCATGCCCGGAACTTCATTCACCAATTTGACCATGAGGTCTCGGCGTTTCTTGTATTCAACCAACATTTTCCTGACTTCTTCTTGGGGGCCTGCTACCGCTTCGAGTGCGGCGTATTGAGCTGCTGTGTTGACGCAAGAAATGTCATTGCAAGCGAGTTGCTCCAAAGCCTTTGCCATTTCCAGATTCTTGGTTACGCCCCAACCCACTCGATAACCGGTCATGGCGTAAGTCTTTGAACATCCGTTCAAAATCACGGTGCGTTCCGCCATTCCCGGCATTCCGGCGATGGAAACGTGTTCGCCTTCATGCACCATTTCATTGTAAATTTCATCGGAAAGAACCCAAAGATCATGCTTAACCGCGATTGCGGCGATCTTTTCCAAAAGATCTCGTGTATAGACTCCTCCGGTTGGGTTTTGGGGGGAATTAACCATGATCAATTTTGTTTTTGGCGTGATTTTGGATTCCAATTCCTCGGCACTAAAATTAAATTGGTTCTCTTCTTTCAATTGAATTGGCACTACCACTCCTCCCAAATATTCAGTCACAGATCCGTAAATTGGGTATGCGGGATTGGGGACAATGACTTCATCTCCTTCATCGATCAATGCGTTGATCATGTAAAACATGATGGGTTTTCCTCCTGCTACCACGACCACGTCTTCGGTTTTGTAATCCACTCCCGTGTATTTACCGGTGGATTTGGCGATGGCTTCTCTCAATTGAGGAATGCCCGGGGTGGCGGTGTAGTGAGTTTGATTGTCGCGAATGGCTTTGATCGCGGCTTCATTGATGTTGGCGGGCGTGTTGAATCCGGGTTCTCCAATTTGTAAATAAACCAATTTTTTCCCTTGCGGTTCGAGCACTTCTTTTTCGAATTTCTTGGCTTTTCCGATCACGGAGAAAGCATTTTCCGTACCCAGGCGCGGCATGCGTTTTGAGAAAGATTTCATGGGAGTAAAAGTTTTAAAAAATAAATTTTAAATTATAAAAAAACAGAAAGAAAAAATGCAGGGGTAAAAAAATTAAATGCTTTTCTTCCGAGCGACCACTTTTAAAGCTTTTTCGAAAATTTCCTTGGAGGTAACTCCATATTTTTCCATCAATTCGCGAGGTTGACCAGACTCCCCAAAGGTATCTGCAACCCCGACCATTTCCATGGGAACCGGGAAATTTTGGACCAACACTTCGGCCACGGCGCTGCCCATACCTCCGAACAATTGATGCTCTTCTGCGGTGACCACGCATCCGGTTTTTCGGGCGGAGGCAACGAGGGCTTCTTTATCAATGGGTTTGATGGTGTGTAAATTAATGACTTCGGCGGAAATGCCTTTTTGAATCAAGGCTTCGGCAGCATCGAGGGCTTCGGCCACCATGGCTCCGCACGCCACAAAAGTAACATCTTTCCCTTCTTGTAGGGTGATCGCTTTTCCGATTTTGAACGGCATATCTGCACTGGTAACCACCGGAACTTTTTCACGACCAAAACGGATGTAAACCGGACCATTGATTTCCACGGAAGCCAACACGGCTTTTTTGGTTTCGTAATAATCGGAAGGCACAAGAACGGTCATATTGGGAATCACACGCATGATTGCGATTTCTTCAAGCGCCTGGTGAGTGGCCCCATCGGGTCCCACGGAAAGACCTCCGTGCGCGCCTCCAAATTTTACATTCAATTGCCCGTAACAAATGCTGGTTCGAATTTGTTCCCAAGCACGACCGGAAACAAACACGCCATACGTGGAAACAAAAGGAACCAACCCGGTCAGAGACATGCCTCCAGCCACATTGATCATGTTTTGTTCCGCAATACCCATGTCAAAAAATCGATCCGGAAATTTATCTTTAAACAAACACGTTAATGTCGACTTCGCGAGGTCTGCGTCCAATACAACCACGCGCGGATCCTTGGTCCCGAGTTCGATGAGGGCGTCGGCCCAACCCTGTCTGGTGAGTAACATTTCGCGTGCCATGACGTACGGTTTAAAAATAATTAGATGACGATTTGGGACGAGAAGCGCTTTTGGTCACCGCGGTCCGGTCGCTCCTGCGGCGACCGTCCGCTATGCCTCGCGCCAATCATCCCGCTTTGCTGGAACCAAGCTGATCGGCGCTGCGGAATTGCCCAAAAGCACTCCCCGTCCCATTATCATTACTCATTACTGTGGCTTCCTGTTCATCGAGCTCTTTCAATGCGAGTTCCAGTTCGCCTTTATTTGGAGCTTTTCCGTGCCAACCGGATTGATTTTCCATGAATGAAATGCCTTTGCCCTTAACGGTGTTGCCGATGATGACGGAAGGTCGACCTTTAAAGGTCAAAGCTTTTTGAGTGGCCTCGTGAATTTGAGCGAAATCATGACCGTCGATCACTTGCACATTCCAATTGAAACTCTTGAATTTTTCATCA
>Ga0172379_10004367_pt1 | contig 21024 bp, 14 predicted proteins | sample GrowelOW334metaG_FD_119756 | JGI IMG/M metagenome (GOLD analysis project Ga0172379, IMG submission 119756) | Groundwater microbial communities from an aquifer near a municipal landfill in Southern Ontario, Canada - Groundwater well OW334 metaG | ecosystem: Environmental > Aquatic > Deep...
ACCGGCGGCTTCCCTTGTCTGCTCAGCAGGATAATTTGAGATGCCTGCATAGAGGGCTTTCCCCGAACGAACGGCCTGATCGAGGGCCATCATGGTCTCTTCGAGCGGTGTATTTGGATCGGGTCGGTGGGAGTAGAATATATCGACATAGTCAAGCTGCATTCTTTTCAGGCTTTGGTCGAGGCTCGAGAGCAGGTATTTGCGAGATCCCCATTCCCCGTAAGGGCCGGGCCACATCAGGTAACCTGCCTTGGTGGATATAATGAGCTCATCCCGGTAGGGTTTGAAATCCTTTTGGAAGATGCTGCCAAAATTCTCTTCGGCCGATCCGGGCGGCGGACCATAATTGTTGGCCAGGTCGAAATGGGTGATGCCGCTGTCAAAGGCATAGCGAAGCATGCTTCTACCGGTTTCATAGGTGTCGACACTGCCAAAATTGTGCCACAAACCAAGCGACAGAACAGGAAGTTTCAATCCGCTGCGACCACAACGACGGTACTCGCATTGGTTGCTGTAACGATCGGAAGAGGCAAGATATTCCATGTTTTTTAATTGAAGTAATGATACAAAGTTAGAAAATTTAGGATATTTAAATTGTCCGGCAGCCCACTCCTTCGGCTGGAATTATTTATATATTTGTTTAGTTTATAAAATTAACTTTCCAACTAACTATCAAAGTAACGACCATTCTAAATTGATAAACTTATAATTTTAAATCAATGGAACAGAAGTCGAACAGCAATCTCCGTCTTGGCATGACCTTCATGGCCTCGATATTCTTCATTTTTGGTTTTATTACCAATTTCAACATCGCCATGAAGGATCAGGTACAGTTGGCCTTCGATCTGAAAACGCTCTATCCAGGATGGGAAAATTTTCTCTCACAATTGGTCAATGGGGTCTTCTTTTTTGCCTATGCCTGCTTCAGTTTTCTATGTGGAAGTATCATTAAGAAAATTGGGTACAAGAGTGGGGTGATTGCCGGTCTTGTTTTGGTTGCCGTTGGAAGTTACATGTTTTTTCCTGCCGTTGCAGCGCTTTCCTATCCATTGTTCCTGGTTGCTGTTTTCGTGATGGCCACCGGGGTTGTTTTCCTTCAAACAGCCGCAAATCCTTATGTTGTAGCCCTCGGGCCACAGGAATCTGCCCCGGCCCGTCTTAACCTTACTCAGGCTTTAAATGGAGTTGCTACAACTATAGCCCCTTTCCTTGCTGGAATATTAGTGCTTGCTCCTGCAGTACTAGCGCTGAATAATAATCCAAATGCGACTCCTCTAGATGCTGCCAAATTCGTACAAATGCCGTTCGTCGTTATCGGGACAATTGTCATATTGATTGCCGTTGGTATAGCCTTTATTAAATTGCCGAATATCACAGGGGATACAACGATACCATCAAAATCAGTACTTAAGAAACCTCAGGTTTGGCTGGGGGCTTTGGGCATCTTCTGTTATGTTGGCGCTGAAGTCGGGACCGCCGGGCAAATTGCACCCTATTTGAAAGACGGAGGTTATGCAGTTGACGTAGCCGTAAAATTATCTGCCATTTACTGGGGAGGTGGCATGGTAGGCCGTTTCTTCGGATCTATTTTGCTCAGTACCCTTACCAATGCAAAAAAATATCAATATTCGGCATTTGTAATGATTTTCGCCTTCTTAGTGGGTTGGTTTATTACTTCAGCGACCGTCACCAATGGTCAGTTTGTCTTTGTTTCCCAACCACTAAACGGTCTAATTTTCTTAGGTATCGCGGTAGCCAATTTCTTCCTGATGCTACTGGGAAAAGGGAAAGCCAATGTGGCCCTGGGAATTTTTGGAACTGTCAACATGCTTTTGATCCTTGCCGCATTCATGCTTCCTGCAACGATTGGTATGTGGTGCCTGCTTTCCATCGGATTCTTCAACTCCATCATGTTCCCGAATATTTTCTCACTGGGAGTCAATGACCTGGATCCTTCCGAAATGCCTCTGGCATCAGGTATTATCAATACCTTGATCGTTGGAGGGGCAGTAGTTCCACTATTGATGGGTGGTTTAACCGACTCGTTCAGCGCTCGTGGCGCCTTGCTGGTTCCGGTTATATGCTATGGATACATCACTTTCTTCGCATTGAAGGGAAGTAAAATAAGATAATAGAACAAAAATCACGCATGCTATGCAATACCATTTGCGTTTCTTTGCGTTATTTGCGTCAACAATAAATATAGAATACAAATTAATTAATCAATTTTCAAATGAGACAAGTTGCCGTTGGCATTGACATCGGTGGTACCAATACCGCTATCGGAGTAGTCGACATGGATGGAAGCGTCCTGTATGAAACACAGATATCGACACCACAAAAAAAAGATAATCCGGATGCCACGTTGGATGTATCGGATAAATTATGCAGTATCTTCATTGGAGAAATCACCTTAGCAATTCTTGAAGCCATTGCCACAGTAAAAATGAGCATTTCCGATCTTGAATTGAAAGGAATCGGAATCGGGGCTCCCTTTGCCAACTATTACGACGGCACCATGGGTGTCACTGCCAATCTCCCTTTTGTTAGTGTGGTGCCTCTGGCAGACTTGATTCAGGCAAAATTGCCGGAGATCAAGATTGTCAAAGTGACCAACGATGCCAACGCAGCAGCTCTGGGAGAGATGATTTACGGCGGGGCCATCGGCATGCGCAACTTTGTAATGATCACCCTTGGTACCGGATTGGGAAGTGGTATCATCGTCGATGGTGATCTGGTTTACGGTCATGATGGCCTGGCAGGTGAGTTGGGGCATATTACGGTGGAACCCGGAGGCAGGCATTGCGGTTGTGGCGCAATTGGCCATCTCGAGGCTTATTGTTCGGCTACCGGAATCAAGAGAACAGTGTTCGATCTGCTCGCCAAATACCAACGCAGCGAAAGCCCTTTGGCCAATGTCTCTTTCAATGATATGACCTCAAAAATGGTTTATGAAGCTGCCCTCAAAAATGATCCCCTGGCCCTTGAAGTTTTTGAATACACTGGCGAAATATTGGGGCGTAGTCTGGCAGATACGGTGCATGCCCTTAGACCGGAAGCAATTTTCCTTTTCGGCGGCCCCACAGCAGCCGGAGAGATGCTGTTCGGCCCAACCAGAAAGAGCATGGAACATTATCTGCTACCCTTCTACCGGAACAAAATTAAACTTCTTCCCTCCAAACTGAAAGCAGGATCTGTTGCCATTGTAGGTGCCAGCGCATTGGTTTGGAAAGAGTTAGACAAAAATAGATGAAATGTGTCCCGATCAGTCGGGACTCATTTCATGCGACCTTTAAAAATCAAATTATTAACGCATGAAAAGTCTGATCCTGGTGCGTCATGCCAAAACCATTCAATATGGTTACGATCAGGATTTTGACCGTACTTTAACAGACCGGGGAGAAGAAAACGCCGAAAGGATTAGCTGTGAAATGGTAAAAATTGGGCTAATTCCCGATCTGATCATCTCAAGTCCAGCAGTTCGCACTACACAAACCACAAAGATATATGCCAGAAATTTCGGCTATCCTATCGGGAATGTCAGTTATGAGAAGAAGCTTTACTCCGGCATGCAAACCACCACATTTTTGCATCTGCTTCATGAGCTTGATGACCGTCACACTACCGTGATGGTGGTGGGCCACAATCCAACCGTTTACTTCTACCTCGAACTCCTGCTCCCCAATTTTTCGCTGAACGTTCCAACCTGTTCGACTGTAGTTATCGAATTTGATATCGACAACTGGTCAGAATTAAAAGAGCGCTCCGGAAAGATGGCGCACAGGTGGATACCTGATTTGCTGTGAGTAGTGCCAACCTCTGCATTATCTGAACATCTTATCTATTTTCGGTCAGATTTCTAAGAATATCCCGGATTATTGCATTTAAAAACAAAAATTATATACCTTCGACCCTCTGATGAAAAAAATGTAATAAATTTGGAAAATTGTATATAATCCCTACCCGGATTCATTGATTTTTGGAAAATTTTCTTTGTCCCTCCCAAAGAAAAGATGGTGTACCATCAAATTTTCAGAAGTTTTGTTGCTGCATGTATGCCTGAAATTGAATTGCATTACATCCAAAGATTATAGGAATGGCAAAAAGTAATCATACTAAACCAAGTTCGTCATTAGCCTTGAACCAAGAATTCAATGATACCGAAACAAATCTTTCGACGCTGTTCGATGCTACTGACGAACTGATTATTCTAATTTCGCATGATGGCACCATTCTTACTCTTAACAGGATGGCTGCCAAACATATTGGTTATCCTGCCGAAGCCCTGGTAGGGAAAAAGATTTCTGAAGTCTATCCAACCGATCTTATTTCACGTCAGCGCCCATCCGTCGACCAAATGTTGAAAACCGGCGAGCCTTACATTTTTGAAGAGTCAATAAACGGCCGTTGGATATCAAACCGCATTTTCCCAACTGTTGACGCCAAAGGAAATATCGTTTCCATGGCTATCTACAGTCGCGATATCACAGAAGAGCGACAGACCAAAATTAACCTTATTCAGAGTGAAGAAAAGTACCGCCGTCTGTTTGAATCGACCAGCCTGGGAATTTTTCAAACAACCCAGGATGGAAAGGTGATTTCTGTTAATCCGGCATTTGCCACCATGTTTGGATACGACTCACCGGAAGATGTGAAAAATTCTGTAAAAAACATTTCTACCGGTATTTATGCCGATCCGAATCGCAGGAAGGAGCTTATCCGGCAAATGAAGGATAATCCAGATCTGAATTCATTTGAAATATTATACAAACGCAAAGATGGAAGCACTTTCGAAGGCCAGCTTTACATCTCACTGATTAAAAACGAACTGGGCGAAATTGACCATTTGGAAGGCTTTATAAAGAATATCACAAAACGCAAAAGGAATGATCAATTACTAAAGGAAAGTGAGGAAATATTCAGGAATTTCTTTGAGAATTCTATCGTTGGAATGTCAATGACTACAATCGATGGAAAACTGAATACCAACAAAGCCTACTGCAATTTATTGGGATACGAAGAGCAAGAATTGTCAATGCTGAAATGGCAGGACATTACCCATCCTGATGATATTCGAACTGACCAGAAAATTATTGATAGAATCATTTCCGGAGAGCTGGATTCATGCCAATGGGAAAAAAGATATATCCACAAAAAAGGGCATATTGTTTGGGTGCATATCAATGTAAAGCTCGAACACGATAAAGCAGGAGTGCCACTTTACTTCATCACAAGTGTCGTTGATATCACTGAGAAAAAGCAGAATGAGGAGGAGATTATGCTCAAGAACGAAGAACTCACCCTGATCAATGCCGAAAAGGACAAATTCTTCTCTATCATTACCCACGACCTGAGGGGGCCTTTCAACTCTATCATGGGTTTTACACAGTTGCTTTATGAGATAGTAAACGAAAAAGATAGTCCTGAAGTTGTTGAATATGCAGACATTATCCTGAAGTCATCCGAAAAAGCGATGGATCTACTGAATAATTTGATGGAATGGACACGCTCGCAAACCGGCAGGATGAAATACAATCCCGAGTATTTCGAATTGAATGTCTTTCTGCAACCCATTTTGCACCTGTTCGAAGAGATTGCCGGTCAAAAATCAATCTCTGTCACAAAGAATTTACCCGTCAGTGCTCCTGTTTTTGCAGATAAAGCCATGATGGGCACAATTTTCAGAAACCTGATCTCTAACGCCTTAAAATTTACCCAGGAGGGTGGCGAGGTTACGATATCAGCAGAAGTCAGTCAAAACAATCTCACAGTAGCAGTCAGGGATAACGGGATTGGTATTCCAAAAGAGTCTGTCAAGAGGTTGTTCCGAATCGACCAGAATTTCTCTACCCAAGGAACAAGCAAGGAATCCGGAACTGGTCTGGGGTTGATTCTTTGCAAGGAATTTGTCGATAAAAACAAAGGGGAAATTTGGGTGGAAAGCGAAGAAGGGAAAGGAAGCACCTTTTATTTCACCATTCCCAGACACGATATGGTTTAGGTGCTCGAAAACAGTGTTGCCGACATTCATCTTAAAAAAACTATTTTTGTAATATACATTTGAACAGAACGACTAAACACGTATAACGCATGAATGAATTAATCGCAAAACTCCTTGAGGCTGCTGAATTTGGGAAAATTGACCAGAAATCACCCTATCCACCTCAGTTAAGAGGAATGGACGGTTCACACGAACTAACGCTGCAAGCCTTGGAAGCAGGTGTCAATCCCCAGCGAATTCTTGAAGAAGCCCTGATTCCTGCTATGGGAAATGTTGGCAAAAAATTTTCTGAAAATAAAATTTTTGTCCCCCAGATGCTTATGTCGGCCAAGGCCATGGGCGCCTCCATGGTGCAATTGAAACCCTTCTTCGCCTCAGGTGCTATTAAATCAAAAGGAACTGTTATCATTGGAACTGTTAAGGGTGATCTCCACGACATCGGGAAAAACCTGGTTGCCATGATGGTGGAAGGTGGCGGCTGGACCATCGTAGACCTTGGTGTAGATGTAAGCTCAGACAGGTTTATCGAGGCATTGAAAAACAATCCGGGTGCGGTGGTTGGACTTTCTGCTCTCCTCACAACGACCATGGTCAACATGGGAGATATCGTTGCAGGAATAAAAGCATATGTACCTGACACCAAAGTATTAATTGGCGGTGCACCTGTCAATGCTGATTTCTGCAAAAGCATCGGAGCCGACTTTTATGCTCCCGATCCGCAAAAAGCGGTTGAATATCTGAACAAAATAGCTTCTTAAACTGAGGTCTTTGACATTCAGTGGTTTAGATCTCAGATTGGAAACCACTGAAATACAAACCGCCTGGTACTGTTACTTTTTATACCTCACTTTGAGCCCTTTGCGCTAATCGTTGTGACACCTTCGTGGTTAAGAAAAAAGGAACATACCATCCTTCTGCATCCACTTGGAAAATAGCTGGTTTTCAATGATATGACTCCACTCATTGATGTCCTTCTATGAGTATGGAGTTGAGTTTTCATGCGGAAGAAATGGAACCTGTGGCAAGTGTCAGGTCAGACTGATTGATGGAAAGATTGAAGTTAATGAAGACCACAGACGCAAATTGGATATCGCATAAAGTGGGATTACGTCAATCTTGTCGTAGGTTCCAAAATTTTCCATGGAGATCCTGATCCCCTTAGAACCATCTCTTTCGTTAAGGAATTGGTACAAACTTTGCATTTTCCCACTGCTGCCGGATTTTATCTCAACAGGCCTAATTGTTCCCTTATCATTGAACAAATAATCAACCTCAGCATTACTTCCCCTCTTTTCGCGATGCCAGTAATAAAGTTGCGGCCGGTTCTCAGCTGCTTCGTATTTTATCATTTCAAGTCCTGCAAAAATTTCAGCAACTCGTCCTTTGTTTAACATTTCGGTATTCTGAGCCACCAAAAAATCAGCAAGTCTCAGACCCGCACGTTGTTGCAATAGACCAGTATCCAGAAACAATACTTTGAATACCTTGAGGTTCGCTCCTGCACCCATTGGCAATCCCTGTCCTGAAGTATGATAAACTTTGTGAATCAATCCCGCCATTTCCAGCAAATCAATTGCCTCTTTTGCCTGAGCTATGTTGGTCAATTCTCCAGCCTTCGCATAGATGTATTTTCCACCGGCTTGCTGAATGGCCGAATCCAATACTTCCCGTAACCGGAGAACAGGCGAACGCTTTTTGTATTTCACAAAATCATCGTAAAGCGACACCATTATGTCGGCCAAACCCTTTTGGACAATATCTGGATTTGAACTATTTTTCAGATAGGTTTTGACCACTTCGGGCATACCTCCGGTAAGCAGAAATTTTTTCAGATACTCCGTCAGTTTATTGTGAAATGTCAGATTCAATGGATTTTCAGAAGTTGCTTGCTTTTTCAGATCAATCAATTGACCTTCGTTGTGGGCATACAAAAACTCATCGAACGACATAGGATACATGAAAAGGGAATGAATTCTTCCGACCCCAAAGGAGGACAAATCGGCCAGTGCAAACTCCAGCAATGAGCCGGCAGCTATCACATGCAAATTTGGTTTCGATTCATAGAAAAACCGAAGTGCCTGGATAGCCTTTGGACAAGCCTGGATTTCATCGAAGAAAAGCAGCGTGTGTTTTTCTTCGATGGGTATTCCATAATAGGCAGAGAGACTACTGCAGATTCGCTCAGGATCGAAATTTTGATCAAAAAAGAGCTGTGTATCAAGGTCTCTCTCAAAATTCACCTCTACAAAATGGGTAAACGTTTTGCCTAGTTCCCTTGCAACAAATGTTTTGCCTACCTGCCTGGCTCCCCTCAATAGCAGGACCTTGTGTGGGTCGCTCTTTTTCCATTCTATTAGTGACTGAAATATAGCTCTTTGCATTGCAATAATATCTAATTTATGAAATTGTCAGGGCAAATATAATAACAATTTATGAGAAAATCAAGGCAAATATTGAAATTACTAATGAGAATATCAAGGCAAACATTTTTGGGCTTTAATTAATTGTGATCTTTTGCACCTAAAATTGTCGCTTCTAACCAGGTTCAATGGTCTGTGATTACATTTTCAAGTTCTGAAACTTACGGATTTATTTCATTAAATTTGAAGTTCAAATTCTCATCAGACTAAATCCTCCCAAAATGAAACGAGTTACCCAGTTTATTATTCTGATCATCGTAGCGCTGATCATTATCTACACCCAGATGCCTGTAGTAGCCTTCGGATTTCAGGGATTCCCGGTGCTGATTGGTGGGCTTACATTGCTATCGGTTCTCATGAACCTCCGCATGGTTCCTCAGATCACAAACGAGATGCAGGCATTGAAGTTGTTGACAAAGATGGCCATCCCCAAATGGATTTTCATCGCTTTGCTTTGCTATATGACGGTGGTACCTTTTGTCACCTCGTGGTCGCTCTTCCGGTGGAATGATTACCGTGGATTGATTGGCAATGTAGAGATTGGGGAGAATCTTTCCACCCATATGGCGCCTATCTCCATAGATAAAATACGCGTAGTGGATGAATCCCTGGCCAATCTTTTGGGAGATAAGGTTTTGGGGGCTCAACCTGCGTTGGGAAGTCAGGTTCGTTTGGGCACCTTTCACATTCAAAAGGTCCGCGAAAATCTTTATTGGGTGGCGCCACTGCTCCATTCAGGCTTCTTTAAATGGAACAAAAACAGCGAAGGCACCAATGGTTATGTGATGGTCAATGCCTGTAATGAGCGGGATGTCAAACTGGTCCAGGAGGTGAGCGGTCACAAGGCAATGATCAAATACCAGCCCGAAGCCTATTTTGGCGATTATCTGGAAAGACATCTCTATTTCAATGGATATTTCAATACCGGACTGACGGATTACACTTTTGAGGTAGACGACGATGGCGTTCCCTATTGGGTAGTTACCAAATACAAAAAAACGATTGGGTTCTATGGAGATAATGCAGATGGCGTAGTGGTCGTCAACACTGAAACCGGGAAATGCACTGAATACCCAATTGATCAGGCGCCGGTCTGGATTGACAGGATACAGCCTGACAAATTTATTGAAGAACAGCTCAACGACTGGGGTAATTTCGTTAAGGGATTCTGGAATTTTTCCAACGAGAACAAACTTCAGATTACTCAAAAATTATCGCTTGTTTACGGCGAAGACAACAGATCCTATTGGTACACCGGCCTTACCTCGGTAGGTGCAGATGAAGCGACAGTTGGATTTGTATTGGTAGACACCCGGACCAAAAAAGCAGTCTGGTACAAGCAAAGCGGGGCCACAGAATTTGCCGCTCAAAATTCGGCCATGGGCAAGGTCCAGGAAAAAAGGTACACCTCGTCGCTCCCGATCCCATACAACATAAACAACATCCCTACTTACATGATGACTTTGAAAGACAATGGCGGACTGGTCAAGATGTTCGCCATGGTGGCCATCGAGGATTATACAATAGTGGGCGTTGGCAACACTCTGGTAGAAACACTGATGGCTTACAAAAACGCCTACAACATGGCCGGTAACAAAATCAATCCGAAAAACGTTACCAAAAAGATGCTTTTGAAAACAGTTGTCAGCAGGATCCAGTCGGACATCAAAAACGGCAACAGTTTTTACTATTTTACCGTAGCCGGAATGAACAATATCTTTATTGGCTCCTCCCAGATCTCGAACGAAATGCCGGTAACGATGGCCGGCGACAGCATCCAGATCAGCTTCGACAACGATACCAGCGGGTTGATTGATATATCGGCGTTTAAGAATATCAGTCTGGAAAAGGATGTGAGATAAATTGACAGTCTGTTTTGAAGAGAACCTCTTAACCCTGAGATTGCTTTGCTTCACTACTAATGACAGATTTTTTTAAACTGTCATAAAGGGATTATGCAACGATTGAAATAATGGATATTTAGAATGGTAATATTCGCATTTATATGTGATTATCAATAGATTGCTTCGTCGTTCCTCCTCGCAATAACGACAATAACACGAGGTCGTTGGATGAGGCGAGGGGTGGGTAAGAAAGCACAATTTGTGGTCAGTTTTCACCCACCCCTCGCCTCATCCAACTGAACAACTAGCGACCGTCATTGCGACCACGAGGAACGAAGTGGGAAGCAATCTGTTGGTATACGGTAATAAAAAGATCGGGAGAATTTACCGGATATCGATCTTTATAGGTACCAACGAGTATAATGCCATAATTCAATCGGCCCTCAGTTCGCAAGGAAAGAGGGTATTCTGAAACCCTAATCAGCATCCATCCGATAAAATGGATGACAGCGTCCCCTGTACGTGGTCCTCCGGCAAACGTGTAAAATCCCTGTTCAATTTAAGATTTCCCATCGATTTTCTGCCGCATTTTAATGCACTTGGATTTGTTTTCGAGCGCTGAGTCACTCTATTGACAGACGGATTTGTTCGCGGTGTATAGATGCTTAAGAGATTCGGCTATCCGGTCACTCTATTGAGCAATAAACATCCCGAGGTCTCGGGACAACCGAAATGAAAATAAATTTCAGAATTTTCCTGCCATGCGGGATTAAAAAACAGATTACTTACAGATGAAAAATATATTATTCCTTTCCCTCTTAATTTTAACAGGAGGCTCCCTCTATGCCCAAAGTAAGCTAAAGGGGTTAATCACCGACAAACAAGGAGAACCTCTGATTGGGGCTATTGTCTACATTCCTGACATGAAAACAGGGACAGTTTCAGACACCTTAGGAATCTTTTATCTTAATAACCTACCGGCAATCCCCACGATAGTCGAAGTAAGTTATACCGGTTATAAAACTAGTATAGTGAAAATTGATTTAGCCGTAGTAACAAAGCAAAATTTTGTGCTTGAACCAAGTATTACCGAATTAAATACGGTGGTTGTTACCGGTTCTTCAAAAGCTGTCGAATTAAGACGCAATCCGGTTTCTATCATGGCCATTAATCACAAAGAACTGGAACAAATACCCAGGACAAACATCATAGATGCCATTGCCAATATGCCCGGCATAAATGCCGTTACGACAGGCCCAAACGTATCAAAACCATTTATTCATGGTTTGGGTTATAATCGTGTACTCACGCTATACGATGGCGTTCGGCAAGAAGGCCAGCAATGGGGTGACGAACATGGCATTGAAGTTGACGAGAACGATATTGACCGGATTGAAGTAGTGAAAGGTCCGGCAAGTCTTATTTACGGTTCCGATGCTTTAGCAGGGGTAGTAAACCTTTTGCCTGCCCCAACTGCTCAGGATGGCAAAGTAAAGGGCAGTGTAAATACAAACTATCAAACCAATAACGGCCTTTTGGGAGGCTCTTTCTCGTTCGCAGGAAATAAAAGCGGGCTCGTATGGGATGCACGTATTTCACATAAGCAGGCAACAAATTATCAAAACAGCCTGGATGGAAGGGTTTATGGAACAGCTTTCAACGAAACCGATGCCAACGGTATGATCGGGCTCAATAAAAGTTGGGGCTATTCTCATATTAACTTTTCCCTGTTCGATGATTTGCAGGAAATCCCTGACGGAAGCCGCGATTCAGTGACACATAAATTTACAAAGCAAATTACAGAGGCTGATACATACAGACCAATCGTTACAAATTCAGCGTTGCATTCTTACACAATCACAGACTTACATCAGCATGTGCAACATTATAAAGTCTATTCATCGAACAATTTCATCCTTAACGGCGCGGGAAAAGTAACTGTCATTACCGGCCTTCAACAAAACGTACGCCGTGAGTTCAGCCATCCCGGGAATGTATCCATTCCTGGCCTCAACCTTGTCCTGAATTCTTTTACTTACGATGTAAAGTATTTCGCACCGGAATTTTATCATTGGGAAACCACCTTTGGTGTCAATGGGATGCTACAAACCAATAACAACCAAGGCACAGAATTTATTATCCCTGATTATCGTCAGTTCGACATTGGGCCATTTGCCCTTATAAAAAGGAATTTTGACAAACTCGACCTAAGTGCAGGGATCCGCTATGATTCACGTCATTTTAACAGCAACCAGATGCATACCGGCATGAACCCTCAAACTGGCTTTGAAATGCAGGTAGTTTCACCTGATTCAGCGCTTGTATTTTCAAATGCAAATAAAACTTTCTCAGGAATTTCGGGTAGTATTGGGGCTACCTATAATTTCACCCGTGAAATTTCTGTTAAAGCTAACGTGGCAAGGGGTTTTCGTGCGCCAAATATTTCAGAAATTTCCGCAAACGGGGTGCATCCCGGTACAGGAATTTATCAGATAGGGAATTTAGATAAACCCGAATTCATCCTGCAGGAAGATTTGGGGATATTTTTCAATTACGGACATGTAAATGGAAGTGTCGAGCTCTTCAACAACACTATTTCAAACTATATTTTTAACCAAAAACTGTTGGATAATGCAGGCAACGACTCCATTCTAGTTAGAGGCACTCAAACTTATAAATTTCAACAATCAAATGCACAGCTATATGGTGGCGAAGCAAGCCTTGATATTCACCCTCATCCTTTGGACTGGCTTCATTTCCAAAATTCCATTTCGGTAATTTATGCGGAAAATAAAGGTGGTAATGGTGTGCATATTGGTGATAGTTCAAAATACCTTCCATTTATTCCACCAATACATTTCCATTCTGAATTACGTGCCGATATTAAAAGAAAATTTCGACATTTTTCCTCGATTTATATAAAGGCAGGAATGGATTATTACGCTGCTCAAAATAGGGTATATCTGGTTGATAATACCGAAACACCGACACCGGGCTATACCCTCTTTAGTGCCGGTATTGGTTCAAATGTTTTAAGCAGAGCCGGCAAAAAACTTTTCAACATTCAAATTATGGGGAGTAACCTGGCTGATGTAGCTTATCAGTCGCATCTAAGCAGGTTAAAATATATGGATTTTTATATTAACAAAACTGGTCAGCCGGTTAACAACACCGGCTTTGGAAGCGGGATTCACAACATGGGCAGGAATATCAGTATTAAAATAAATATACCTTTAGCTATGTAAAACTAAGGTCCGAGCATTTGTGAATGGGCCAACTGAAGGGGTGACTCAGAGTGACCACGTCAGTGGCTTTGGAGGCAATTGTACGGGCACTGATTGCAAATCAGCCCCAGAGGGGGGTAAAAGTCCGTCAATGAACTATCCGATATTCGGACGAGTTGGAGTATCGACAATTTGATGGAGAATAATGTGCTCAATAAAGCCTATTCCATAACATCTGGCACCCCAACTGTACCTTTTTTTTTATTCGTATTATGCGGTGTTTTACTTTGGCTGCTAAATAAGAAACAGCAAACAAAACCTAATATTATGAAAATACTTCTTTTCTCCATTTTTGCCTTGTTAACGGTTACCATTTCAGTAGCCCAAAAGCCCATTGTTATTCGTGGTAAAATTGATAATTGTTCGAACCGGAACATATCCTACATCGAAAAAAGGGAATTTAATACGAAAACACTGCAGGAAGAATCAAAGAGAACCAATTTCACGATTTCAGAAAATGGTACTTTTCGTGTTGATATACGGGAACCCGATGATTGCTATGTGAGATACTGGATTCACTTGGGCCAAGAATTTACTCACCTTGATTTGATTGCCGGAGACAGTATCTACATGACTTTAAACAGCATCTGGTTTGACGAGAGTATCAAATACTCCGGGTGTGGCGCCGGGAGGAATAATTACCGAAGGGATGTGTTTCTGGAGTTTTGGGAACGGCAAACAGCATCCAAAATAGTTGATCAGGATAATCCAAATCAATTTCTGAAGGGGTTAAACTCTCTAACCGAAAGAAAGTTGGAGCTGCTAAACAGATATTTATCGTCCGGCGAAATCGACTCAAGCTATTACAGGTTTGAAAAGACCCGGATTTTTAACGAAAAGGCGAATCAGATCTTGTCGCATAATTTCAGGTATCGCGATCATGCCAACCTGAATGTCGGCAACTCGCGCCAGTTGGATTCAGCACTGGAAGCGGTCAGCTTCAGCGACGATCATTTTTTGCAATTTAAAGATTTCAGGGAGCTTGTCAGAAATTTACCCGGCTACATGGTTGAACATGATTATGGGAAATCAGGCCGCAACCTGAAAAAAGAAATTGAATTTGCAGATACGCACTACACCAATACCATAAAATTGTATTTCGACAGCGAAATCATAAAGAAATATATGCGCCAGGCGCAAAGCCTGAGTGAAAAGAGGGCGCTTCTTCGCTTTTTTTCGGCACAATTTCAAGAGCCGGTTCTGAAAATGGAATTGCAAGAAGAAGAAAGATATATGAACAATCGCGCAGCAATGAATAGTTCGATTTTCCAGGGAACCTTGTTTATCATCTTCTTTATAATTGCACTATTCGTGGCGTTTCTTGCCCTGGTTAAGCTGATGAAGATAACCAGAATAAAAAGAATTGAATTCCATTTCCCTTCCTGGCTGCAGGTTGGCCTCTATCTGATAATGTTATGGATTACTGTCGTTTTTGTCCTGAATAATCCATCTAACTCACAAGCGTTGTTAGGAGTGTTGTTGTTGCTGGCAACCTTTTTTACCCATAAATACCTGCTAATACCCAAATATGCCTTGCAAGGAGACTACCCGCGTTATTTCCAGTGGTTGGGTGCATCATTCCTTATTTGTATGGCGGGACTGTCTTTGTGCGTCCAACAGCTAAGTATCCTGCGGATTATAATTGCAAATACATGCCTGTTTACCGGATTAGGCTTGCTCTCCTGGACGTCGTACTACCTCGACAGGTTAAGATCGAAGGATTTAACATTAAAAGAGCTGATAAAGAATGGCGAGTTAAATCTGGAACTGGCTTTCAACCTGATTTTGGTATTTCTGGTAGATTTTGTTTTTGTCATCAATGCAAGGAGTGATAATATCCTGAACCAATCGCTGGTTTTCTATACTATAATAGGGCTCTTTTACCTTCACACCTTCCTTTCCTGGCCGCGCTTTTTCAGCAAGGATAAGGCGGCCAGGTTTATCGGAATAAATGTCGTTATCATTTTGGGCATAGCTACCGTGATGATTGTTCTTGATGGATTTCAATCGTATACTGCTCTCCGGAAAATAGGAGTTGAAACGAAGTTGATTGATCTTTTCAGTATAAAAAATATCAGGAACGACTTGTTGCTGGTTTTCACCATGATGCTGATCCCTTCTTTTATCTATTTTTTCATCAAAAGACGGATTAAAGATCTCGAACTGACCGGGTTCAGCATGTACCGGAAAAAAGAGGCCGAATTGGCCCAGTTGCGGTCGCAGGTAAATCCCCATTTTTTATTCAATACCCTGAATACCTTATATGCTTTCGCCTTGAAGGAAGGAAGCGAAAAAACAGCGGAATGTATTGCCAAACTGGCCAATCTGATGCGTTTTATGCTCGACGATATGGAAAAGGAATCGATCCTTCTACAAAGGGAAGTCAGCTATATTCAGGATTATGTTAAGCTTCAGTCCATCCGAAGCGCGGTTGAACACGACATTTCCATCACGGTTGAAATCGGGGAAGAAAATGGCTATTCAATCGCACCGTTGTTACTTATTCCATTTGTTGAGAATGCCTTTAAACATGGGATGAATCCAAACAAAGTGTCTCAGCTGCGAATCGACATTACTGCAAAAGACCATAAAATTCAGTTTGTAATTGAAAACAGCGCGGATGAAAATTTCGAAGCTTACTATAAAGAAAAAGGATTTGGCATTGGAATAGAAAACGTTAAAAGCAGGCTGAAGTATATTTATCCCGATCGGCACAACATTTCGATAGCAAAAACCGTGGATAAATTTATGGTTATCCTTGCAATAGAATTAAAATAAAACGACGATGAAACAAGGAAAAAACATATATGCAATTATCATTGTATTTCTTTTATGTTTTCAAAATGCAATAAGCCAGACTATTATTACAGGAAAGGTTACAGGAGATATTCCTAAAAGAATAGAATATTCAATTCCCATAAACGGAATTGTTTATGGAGGATTTAGAGAATCAGTCAAAACGGATTCCATTGGAAATTTTTTGGTGAAATTACGACCCCCAAAGCCTTCTTTTTTAATAATAATAGTCCCAGGAAAATTAGGGCGCAAAATGGTTGTTGAACCTGATGAAAAATACAACATATCCATCAGCTTAGACAAAGAACAGTGTTCCTTTGAAATTTTAGGGGAAAATTCAGAAGGACAAAATTTATACGCTTCATAACCATTTCCATCATTCATAGAAATTGAAGTAAATAAATTAAAAGAAGATACTACTACATCATTAATCAAAGAAAAAATAGCATACCTAAAAGCAAATGACATCTCAAAATTCAAGGAGTTATTGGCCAAAAAGAAAATCTCACAAGCTTTTTTTGATCTGGTAAGGGCCGACAGGGATTGCTATTACGCTGCGCTTTCGGCAACAATTCCTTTAAAGAAATTTTATAATACTAATCCTGAACGATTAAATGAATTTTCATTGGGAATGAAAGAGTTCTGGGGTAATATTTTTATTGAGGCCCCGATAACACAATCTAAATTAATGCGTTCTTCTTTCTGGTTTGACTACATAAAGAGCTATCTCAGTTATAAAGAATTCACACAAACAGACTTTAGTATTCAAAAAATAAGAGGGTTTTATGAGAAAGGTTTAATCCATACCTATAATATTCAGGAAGCAAAGAAATATATTTCCGGAGATATGTTGGAATACTATCAGGCAGCATACATCTATTTTGAGAGTTCGAAGAAAGAATACGAGAAAGAGTTGTTAGCCCTATTTGAAGATTTCAAAAAAAATTGGCCTAACAGTCAGCTTATTAAATATTTAGAGCCTAAGATTAATCCTATTCGTGAATATCACAAAGCTATTGAACAACCTTTCAGCGAAAAAATAAATTTTATTAACCGTTGTGAAACTTTTAACTCGCTGAAAGAAAGCCTGGCCCAATTTAAAGGTAAAAAAGTTTTTATTGATGTTTGGGCAACCTGGTGTGGCCCTTGTAAAGAAGAGTTTAAGTATAGGACAAAATTGCAGGAACTAATGAAGTTAAAAGGATTCGAGATTTTGTACATTTCAATTGACCGGGAAGAAAAAAATAAACAGTGGCAGGAAATGGTAAAGTATTACAGCCTTGAAGGTTATCATATGAGGACAAATGAGAAATTTTCAGATGATCTGCATTCTCTTTTTAATAATGGGAAAGGAAAGACAATAGTCATTCCGTGGTACATGATTGTCGGGAAAAATGGAGAAATAATTAAACTACATGCTCACAGGCCTTCGGAGTTAAAGGAGTTAGAAGAGGAATTGAATGTAAAATAAAATAATTTTGACATGGAAATGCAGACTTAGTACATTCGCTTTCGGATTATGTATTTATTTAAAATAAGCATAAAATGATTCGTAGCATAGCTGTTGACGACGAGCCCAAAGCCCTGGATGTGATCTCCATACATGCATCCAAAGCGCCGGAAATCGACTTGTTGAAAACCTTCACCAACCCCGAACATGCCCTGGTATTTTTAAAGGATAACTTTGTCGACCTTATTTTTCTGGACATCAATATGCCACTTATCTCGGGACTTCAGTTTGTCGAAAGGCTACAGTCTAAACCATACATCATTTTTACCACGGCCTATTCCGAATATGCCGTCGACAGCTACGATTTTGAGGCTGTGGATTATCTACTGAAACCCATCGAATTCGACCGGTTCTACAAGGCAATCAGCAAGGTTAAAAAGCTGATTCAACTCAATCATATTCATCAGGACAGCCTGTTAAGCAAATTTATCTTTGTAAAAGACGGATACCGGCAAATTAAGGTTTGTATCGAAGATATCCAGTTTGTTCAGAGCGACGGGAATTACCTGCATATTGTAACAAATAATGAAAAAGTCATGGTACGAATGACTTTTCAAAATTTGCTGGAAAAGCTGCCCCGCAAACTTTTCTTTCGGGTACACCATTCATACCTGATTAATTTTAGCCACATCCAAAAGATTGAAGATAACCATATCTTTATCCGCGACTTGAAAATACCCATAGGCATTAAATACAAAGAAAGTCTGCTCAATTTTCTCAATCTTGGCTGAATTCCTTTTACGGAACAGCGCCCTGGTTATTTCCGAGGTAGACCAAATTATGGCCGACAGCCTTCAAATTATTCGTGTAAGTATCCGAATTATTGTTGACCGAGTGCTAATTTTACCAACGTCAATCTTTCCGGTTCTCATCAGTTCCAGTGTTTCCTCCAAGGTATGATTCTGTCTTCTCACATTTTGGACACAAATCTCTTTGTGTCGCATCTGGTCAACAGGAAAACTCCAGCGATCAAATTCCGGAATGCCAATCACCATTAGTTTTCCTCCGGGCTTCAACATATCAACTGCCTGATCAATGGCCTCCTGCTTGCCACAACACTCGAAGACAACATCGAGCAGCAAGGGTTCTTTTGCTTTTACCTCTGCAACAACATCCGATTTATTTGGATTTCCTGTATAGATGGCGCCACACTCCCGGGCAATCTGAAGACGTTCATCCACCAGATCCGTCACAAAAATAGTTGAAGCCCCTTTGGCTATTGCCTACAAAAGGACACTCATCCCGATAGGGCCGAAGCCCAAAATGCCAACAGAGGCATTTTTAAGTGGAATGGATTGATTGACAGCATACAATCCGATGGCCAAAGGTTCACTGATGGCTGCTTCAGTGTAGGAAAGTTTGTCGGTAATCGGGAAACAGCTATCCTCCGGCATGACCAGGTATTCCGTCAGACAACCATCAGCCTGGTTGGAACAGCCCAAAAAACGAAGTTTCCGGCAGGTATGCGGACGGCCAACTTTGCACTGGTCACATTCGCCGCAAGGCATGGCAGGTTCGATGGCAATTCTGTCGCCGGGCTTGACCCGGGATACTGCAGTACCAACTTCTACAACTTCGCCGGCTCCTTCATGACCTACCGGGAAGGGATATTGCACCACCTGACTTCCGATTCTTCCCTGGGTATAGTAATGGACATCTGATCCGCATACACCTACCGTTTTCATTCTGATCAGGACTTCGGTATCTTCCAATATTTTTGGCATCGGAAGCTCAATTATCTCCATCTGCCTGATACCAGTTAAGACCATTGCTTTCATATCGTTGTATAATTTGGTGGATTTTCCTTCTACCAAAGATAGGATAATCACTGCGGGAATTAAAACCTAATCTTCTGATAATATCTCGACCTATCCTGTTAAGATATCTTGAATTTATTTTCAAAAATCTACCACATAGGCACATAGGACACAATAGCCCTACTGTGTCCTATGTGCCTATGTGGTGAAAATTGTTTTTGATAAATCGAAGAGAAGAAGCCTTAGATCGAAAATTTTCCCTATTTAACTATCCGGAAGCTACCAGATTAGAATCTCAATCAGAGGTTCAACTCTTTGTGGAGAATCCTGTATATCTCGTCGTAACTTTTGGCATCCATTAGCTGAACCCTCAGTTTGGAGGCATCGGTGAAATCACTGGTGTAGATTTTGTAAAACCGCTTCAGGATGTTGATGCTTTTCTTGTTCCCCCAGGTTTTCTCAAAAAGCTGTGTATGAAAGAGCAATTGGGTTAATCTTTCTGTCTTAAGAGGGGCTGAATGATTTGGCTGAAAGAACCATGGATAGTGAAAGATCCCCCGACCCACCATGATACCGTCCATACCATGTTTTTCTGCAAGTTCAACTCCCTGAGAGACAGAATTGACATCTCCGTTCCCGATAATGAGGGTCTCCGGACTCACCATATTCCTGATGACTGCACCCTTGCCAATTTCATCCCAGTCGGCCAGACCCTCGGATTGCTGCTTTTGCGTCCGGCCATGAAGTATGACTGCTGCAGGCCTGGTCTCCATGATGGTGGTCATCCACCGCTCTGTTTCATGCATCCTGATGCCTGTTCTGGTTTTAACGGAAACGGGCAGGTGTGTGGCCTCTTTTGTAGCCTGGATGATCTCTTTGGCCAGATCAGGTTGATCGATCAATGCGGAACAACAACCATTCTTCACTACTTTCTTAACCGGGCATCCCATATTGACATCAATTCCGTCGCACTCATATTCTTCAGTGATCTCGTGGGCTATTTTGTGGAACAGCTCTGGATTTTTGCCCCAGATCTGCACTACCAGCTTGATATTCTTCTCTTTCAGCAGTGTTCTTTCGGATTCATTGACCAGGAGCCGGTGCCCCACATTTTTCTTTCCTACAGGATGGTTGAGCCCGTCAATGGAAGCAAATTCGGTATAAAGTACCTGCAAATAGCTTGGATCGGACATTCCGGCGACCACTTCGCGAAAAACGGTATCCGTTACATCCTCCATCGGAGCGAGTGCGAAAAATGGCTTTGGAAGCTGTTGCCAGAAATTGGACATCATAGAATTTCTATGGTAAATGAGAATAATGAGCCCACAACTTCAAGGGATATGATTTTTTTAGTGCCCTTTGTGTGGTCCTTCGTGTCCATTGTGGTTAATTTTTAAATTTTACCACGAATG
>Ga0172379_10004368_pt1 | contig 21022 bp, 21 predicted proteins | sample GrowelOW334metaG_FD_119756 | JGI IMG/M metagenome (GOLD analysis project Ga0172379, IMG submission 119756) | Groundwater microbial communities from an aquifer near a municipal landfill in Southern Ontario, Canada - Groundwater well OW334 metaG | ecosystem: Environmental > Aquatic > Deep...
CGGGGTCAGAAACCGAAGGATGAAAAGGCGCTGATCGCCATGATGAAGTCCCTTGCGGCGCTGATCAAAGATCGTCAGGACATTGATCAGATTGATCTTAATCCGGTGCTTGTCTATGAAGAAGGGGCTGTGGCGGTAGATTTCCGGATCTACAGCCGCCAGGCGTAACGTTAATCCAATCCCCACCACTCTCCCCTTGAAGGGATGTAACACGTTTGCGCCCCTCATAGGGAGAGACATGATATGATTGTTTCCATCACAATCCTGTATTCTGTCTCCTGAATTATCGTAGAAATTATGATGGGGATCGGAAGGGGAGAACCCGATCCCCATTTTCTTGTTTGTGTTTTTTCTGAATTTAGGGTAGCAAAGCGCCAATTATCAAAAAGGGAGGTAACATGCAGCTTACAGATGATCTCTATGCCTATGAATGGACAGATTACTTCGAGAATAATTGCAACAGCTTTTATATTGGTGGAAATATTGGGGCCATTATCGATCCCGGTCTGACAAAACACGTTCCCGATCTCCTGGGAAAGATGGCCCAGGATGGCATTGAAAGCAAAGACATCCGTTACATTATCAATACCCATTCACATCCCGATCATTTTGAAGGATCGGAATACTTCTACGAACAGGACATTCAAATAGCATTGAATAAGGAAGAACTTGATTTTCTCCGGGGGCCGGGCGGGGAACTATATGGACTATTCGGCCTCGTGGCACCCCATGCCAAAATCGACCTTTTTTTAGCGGAAGGACTTTTGACACTGGGTGATGAGGAGTTTCAGGTGCTGCATGTCCCCGGTCATTCTCCGGGCTCCATCGCCCTGTATTGGCCACGTCGGAAGGCCCTGTTCCCGGGAGACGTTATTTTCAATCAAAATGTAGGGAGAACGGATTTCCCCGGCGGTAACGGGTCGCTGCTGAAAAAAAGCATTTCCAAAATGAGCGTCCTGGATGTGGAATGGCTCCTGCCGGGACACATGGAGATCATCGAAGGGGCTAATAATGTGAAAAATGATTTTAAAACAGTCGTGGCTCAAATCTTTCCTTACATCTAAAAAGATCATAATTTTATGATTACAGCCAGAAGGACAGTTTTTTTCATCTCTGACGGCACGGCCATTACGGCGGAAACGTTGGGGCAGAGTCTCCTGACCCAGTTTAACCATATCCTGTTTGAACAAATCACCCTCCCCTTTATCGATACCGCCGCCAAGGCAGAGCGGGCGGTCAATCAGATCAATATGGAGGCAAGACAGACGGGACTCCCCCCTATCATCTTCAGCACCCTCATCAATGCCGATATTCGCAGTATTATAATGAAAAGTCAGAGTAAATTCTTTGACCTCTTTGAAGTCTTTATCGATCGCCTGGAACAAGTACTCAACGTTGAATCCTCCCATACCATTGGCCGCTATCACAGCTTCGTCAGCAACGGCATCTATGATGTCCGCATTGATGCCGTGAATTATGCCCTCGGAAATGACGACGGAATCTCCACGAAGAATTACGACAAGGCCGATATCATTGTCGTGGGTGTTTCACGCACGGGGAAAACGCCGACATGTCTTTATCTTGGCATGCAGTTCGGCATCTATGCTGCCAATTATCCCCTGACCGAGGAAGATCTTTTTGGACGCTACGACGAACTTCCCAACGTCCTGATCCCTTTCCGGAAGAAATTATACGGCCTCACCATCAAACCAGAACGTTTACACAGAATACGGTCTGAAAGGCGCTCCCAGAGCCGCTATGCCTCGCTCCACCAATGCCAGTTGGAAATTGCCGCCGCTGAAACGCTTTTTCTTTCTGAACACATACCATATATTAATATTACTACTGTATCCGTAGAAGAAATCGCTGCTACTGTCCTCCATGAGTGCGGGTTGCAGAGGCGAGTTCTTTGATATTCTCCTTAATTTTCATCAACATTTAGCAAATACGAAGCAAGGGTCAGTAACTATGATGCGCATGTTATGGAAGTATGAAGGCTTCGTCGAATAATTACTAAGCTGCGATAAGACCATTCTTCAAAGCTCCGGCTACGAAACTGCTTGACAAACGGGCACCTCGTTAATAGCTTAGCGTGAATTTAATTATCAGATAAAGGAGAGACAATCCCTTGAACAATACTTATCGGTGCAAGAAAAAGGGTAGTCTTATCAGTGAGGTATGCATTGATCAGGCATGTGAATGGCGCTTGAAGAATGAGGCTTTTTTTAATTGCACATGGGTTGCCTGTAATTTTGGACCGTTCACGCTGGAAGAAGTAGGCGAAATGATGGGGGTGACAAGGGAAAGAATCCGCCAGATCGAGGCCAAGGCCCTCAAGAAACTACAGCATAAAAAAAGGCGGGATCAGTTGCGTGATTTTGCATCCCCTGATAATGATTGGGATTTTTAATCGGTAGAATTCATATATGTTAACCCTTGGACATCTTCGATAGATACTCCCGGGTCATAAACTCATTCATGCGGATCTTTCTCTCCGGACCGGAAAACAAGTGCACCATGACGTCAAACTCCAGGTCCAAGGATAAATTTTTATCGAGTTTTTCCGTCATCACGGATATTTTCTTAACCGATTCAATCGCCCGGCCGGATCTTGCCGCCAGGCCTTCCGCCATAGCAATGGCTTCACCCATAAATTTTTCCGGCGTCGCCACTTTGTTTACCAAACCGATTCTCAGAGCCTCTTTTGCCCCGATTGGCTCGCCCAGCATGCTGATTTCCTTCGCCTTGGCCATCCCCACGAGATGCCTTAACGGGCTGAAGAGGGGATTCAAACCGAACTTTAGTTCGGGATGCCCAAAAATGGCGCTCTCCGAGGCAATTATCAGATCACAGACTGTCGTAATATTAAAGCCGCCCCCAAGAGCGATACCACCCACTGCGGCGATAACCGGCTTTCTGTAGGTGTAAATCTTCTTTAAATACTGGAGAATGGACCCGAAATACGGTGCGACTTCCTCATCGGAAAGGGCCGCCATTTCTTTGATGTCCATCCCGGCGGAAAAGACATATTCACCGCCGGTCATAATCAGGACCCTGATTGTTTCCTCGTTTTCCAGGTGGTTGAGGACATCGTTTAGTTCGAAACGCATTTCTCCGGACAGGGCGTTCATCTCCCGGGGGCGATTCATGGTAATGATGGCGTAACCTTCTCTCTTTTCAAGGAGAATTGTTTTATACATTCCTTGTTCCTGCCACCCGCTCCTTCAGTTCCTTGCCCACCTTAAAAAATGGTACTCGCCGCTCCTGTAGCTTGACTGCTTCCGTAGTCCGGGGATTTCTTGCTTGCCGGGCCTTTCTGCTTCTAACAGTAAAGTTACCGAAGTCGCGAATATCAATCCGCTCTCCTCTCTCCAAAGCTTCCATCATGGCGTCAAACATCCGATAGACTGCAAATACGATATCCGCAGCGCGATTATCCGGAAACTCCGCCTGTACCTTTGCGACCAATTCTCTTTTCGTCATAATATCTTACTCGCCTTACTCGTAAATATAATACGCCCCTGCCAGTCTTGCTTCCTGATCTTTCCATTCTGAAACCAGGGTAGAGAGACTATTTTTAAACAAAACGTCCCAATATGATTTTTTCTTGCCGGAATAGATCGCTTCCGGCTTACCCTTCATCCCCGACATGGTTCCCGCAAGCCCAATGGCATAATTCATATCGCCCAGTTCATCAACCAGCCCCGCCTGCTTGGCCTGACGTCCGGAAAATATCCTTCCGTCGGCAATGGCCTTCACTTTTTCCTTGGGCATTTTCCTGTCCGCCGCTATCGTATCCATGAAATAATCATTCATATCATCAATAACCGCTTGTAGAAGGGCTCTTTCTTCCGGGGTAATTTCTCTGGAAGGGGAGCCGATGTCTTTATATTTTCCGCTCTTGATTACCGATGGTTTCAAGCCGATTTTACTCAGCAGACCTTCGGCGTTGAGCAGATGCATCACCGTGGAAATACTGCCCGTAATCGAACCCGGATTGGCAACGATGCGATCGGCGGCACATGCAATGAGATAACCACCGGAGGCGCCAATGGAACCAATGGAGGCGACCACCTTTTTCTTTTTCTTCAGTTCCCGAACGGCCCCGTATATCTCCTGCGACGGCGCCACGGCGCCGCCGGGCGTCTCAATTCTGAGGACAACGGCGTGCACGGAATCATCTTTCGCAAGTTCTTCTAATTGCTGAATAGTTTCCCTAGCGTCGGTGATCACCCCCTCGACCGTGACCACCCCCACCTTTTCCGATGCCAGCAGGGACTTTCGCTTGCCGGAAAGAGCACTGACACTGAAAACTACCGCGGAAAAGACCATAGCCATCAGGATCAGGAGCACAAAGGCAAACAGGATGGGATGTCTTCTCATGCTTTAAGCTGGTCTATTCGTCGGAATCGAGGATCTTTACATCCGCCAGGGCTCTCCCCAGGCTGGATCCCATGTTTTCACGGTTGTTGAGGTACTGATGCTGACTATGAACCGTTGGCCCTTCGGCTGCAGTTTCATAGTCCTTGATACTCAGACGAATTTTTCTTGCTTTGGAGTCGATGCTTTTGATGGTTGCCGTAACTGAATCGCCGATAGCAAAGAGTTCCGATGCGGATTTGACCCGTTTCTGACTCAGTTCCGAGATATGCACCAGGCCCTCGATACCTTCTTCGATTTCAACAAATATGCCGAAATCGGTGATATTGGTGACCTTACCCGACACGGAAGCGCCGGGACCATATTTATTGGTAAATTCTTCCCAGGGGTTCTTCTCGATCTGCTTGACGCCGAGGGAAAATTTTTCGTTTTCCACGTCAACATTCAGAACCATCGCTTCAATTTCCTGACCCTTCTTGAAAAGGTCGGAAGGATGTTTTAACTTCTGGGTCCAAGAGATATCGGAGAGGTGAATCAAGCCGTCTATCCCGTCTTCAATACCGACAAAAACTCCGAAATTAGTGATATTCCTCACTACCCCCTTAATCAGCGTTCCGACGGGATACTTCTCTCTCAGCGCCTCCCAAGGATTCGACATGGTCTGCTTAAGTCCGAGGGATATCCGCTTTTCATCTGTTTTGACTTCCAGGATCATGACCTGAACCTGCTGTCCCGGCGACAAAACCTTGGAAGGGTGCCTTATTTCTCTTGTCCAGAACATCTCCGAAATATGGACAAGTCCTTCCACGCCAGGTTCGAGTTCGATAAAAGCGCCGTAATCGGTGAGATTGACGACCTTACCCTCCATTACAGATCCTACCGGGTACTTTTCATTGATCGTCTCCCAAGGATTTTCAGTCAACTGCTTGAGCCCAAGGGCTACCCTTTCCTTCTCCCGATCAAAGGACATGACCTTCACCATAATCCGCTGGCCTTTACTGAAACTATCCGCAGGACGGGAGATCCTCCCCCAGGAAATATCGGTAATATGCAGGAGGCCGTCGATGCCCCCCAGATCGATAAAAATACCATAATCAGTAATATTCTTGATGATGCCTTCGACGATGTTCCCTTCCTGAATGTTTTCAAGGGTAATGCGCTTCTCTTCTTCCCGGTGCTTTTCCAGGATGACCCTTCTCGATAAGACCACGTTATTTCTTTTACGATCGTATTTGATAACATTGAAGTCTATAGTCTGACCTACAAACTGGTCGAGATCCCTAATAGGCCGGATATCAACCTGGGACCCGGGGAGGAACGCCGGGATACCAATATCCACGGACAAACCACCCTTGACTCTTTCAATGACAATACCCTTCATTGTGGTGCTATTTTCACAGGCATATTTGACATCGTCCCAAATCTTCAGACGAGCCGCCTTGTCTTTCGATAAAACGAGATTGCCGTCGCCGTCACGGCGATCCACAAAAACCTCAACACGATCACCCACGGCAAGGGAGATATTTCCGTGTTCGTCCCGTAACTCCTTGGCAGGAATGTAACCTTCCGTTTTCCAGCCTACATCCACCATGACCATGTCCGGGTTGATCTGAATAACTTTCCCTTGTACAACCTCTCCCAATTGCAATGTTTGCAGGGATTGTTCATACAACTCCCGGAATCCCATGTCTTCCTCCCTGCCTGGAGCCGATTTCATTTCTTCTGTATTTTCTATGGGCGTATCACCTTTCACCTCTTGATTTTGGGATGTTTCATTGACATCATTACCGTTTACCATTAACCCTTTACCCCCTAAATTTTATAAAACCGCCGCTATATGGTGGTGCACTAACACACTGAATATAAAAGATCAAGTGAATTTGAGGCTCATGAATCATTAATGATCCTCAGCATGGCTTCGACAACCTCCGCAATTGTCATACTGGAGGTATCTATAATCACTGCCTCCTCATGAGGTCGGAGGGGTGCGACTGTCCTTTCCCTGTCCTGCAGGTCACGCTGCCTCATATCTCTTGCTATGTTTCCATAGGGGATGCCATCCCCACGGTTGGATAATTCCATGAAACGCCTTTGAATTCTTTCACTTTCGCTGGCGTCGAGAAAGAATTTCACGTCAGCGTCTGGAAAAACAACAGTCCCCATGTCCCGTCCTTCAGTGACAATCCCTCCCTGGGCGCCCGCTTTTCTCTGAATCGGCAACAACATTTCTCTGATCAGGGGTAAAGTCGAAATTTTCGAGGCTGTAAGCCCTATCTCTTCGGTTCTCAAATATCCAGTGACGTCTTCCCCGTTGACATAAACCTGCAAAACATCTCCCGATTTCTGCAAACAAATGTCCGCGCCCCTGAGCAGGTCATAAAGCGTCTGCTCATCGTTTTCGGAGACTCCTTCCCTGCCGATAAGATAGGCAACCGCCCGGTAAAGCGCCCCGGTGTCTAAATACAGATATGACAGGCGCTTTGCCAAAGCCTTGCTGACGGTGCTTTTTCCCGATCCGGCAGGGCCGTCGATAGTGACAATGAGATTCCTTTTCAATGCCTCTTCCTCCTTTCCAACCATTCTTCCGTCCATTTAATCACGCCTACCTGCTTGCGTATGCCTTGAAACGTCAGGGCCGCAAATGCTACGCCCAAGGCGTCAGAAAAAACATCCCAGACAGAGGGATCACGGCCGGGTACAAATGATTGATGCCATTCATCCGAAATTGAGTAAAAGACACCGATGCCTATAGTCAACAGGATCGCCTGTCGCTCTTGAAGAGGACTGCTTTTCCTGCCGGCAAAACACCTGAAAATCAAATAACCAAAGATATAGTATTCAATGAAGTGGATGATTTTATCAAAGCCCCAGAAGGAAGGCATATCTTCAGGAAGGGATGAAAGGGAAGACATGTAAAAAATAACGCCGCTATAGGCGCAAGCGGGGAAAATAAAAAATAATAGATAGAAAGACCTTAACTTCACGGATGAAAAATGCTTTGCAATTGAATTAATACTCCCTTATCCATCAGTTTCCCCCAGCGGGCCATTTAATAGCATAGGGGTTTCATGATCTCAATAGAGAATAACGCGCCCTTGATTCTATAAAAAAAATGTGTCAACTAAGGAGTATGAAATATTTTTTCTATTTATCATTTGTGAAGCGGCTGGCCTTGTCACTACGACGATTCCTGCTGATTATGCTTATCCTATGTCTATGTTGTCCGAATATGGCAAACGGGGCATTTACCCTTGACGATGAGAAGAAACTGGGCAAGGAGTTTTATGACAATATTGAGAAGCATCAAGCTATCTTCCATGATCAACGCGTCACGACCTATGTCGCGACGGTAGGGAACAAGATCCTTGCCAACAGCCAGCCCCTTCCCTATGGTTATCGTTTTTCCGTCATTAAAAGCCAGGCCATCAATGCCTTTGCTACCCCCGGCGGTTATGTGTATATCAATCAGGGGCTTTTGACTCTTGTCGAATCAGAAAGTGAACTGGCGGGCGTTCTGGCCCATGAAATTGCCCACATCAATGCCCGCCATATCGCCGATTCCATTGAAAAATCAAAAAAGATCACTATCGCGACCCTTGCCGCTGTCCTTGCCGGCGCTTTTCTGGGTCTAGGCGCGGACCTTGGCGCCGCCATCACGGCTTTTTCCATCGGCGGCATGCAGTCTATGAACCTCAAATACAGCCGGGAGCACGAAGAAGAGGCGGACCGTCTCGGCCTGTCTTATCTCGTATCCACAGGCTATGACGCTAAGTCCATGCTCGATTTTTTAAAAATCATGCGTCGTTACGAGTATTACTCCAATACGATCCCTTCCTATTTTCTCACTCATCCGGGAACTGATGAAAGAATCCGTTACCTCGACGCCGAAATCCAGACAACCTATACCCGGCGAGGAGAGGTGAGCATCATTGGCAATCTGAAAAGAATTCAAACCCTGGTGATTTTACAATCCCGGGATTATCCCGGCAATCTCAAGCACTTTCAGAACAACCTAAAAAAGACACCGAATGACGTAGATGACTTGTTTGGCCTAGCCGTCACTTGCGAAAAGCTCGGCCAAACTTCCGAGGCCTTTCAGTCATTTCATAAAGCCTATGCCTTGTCGCCCAATGACCCGGACATCCTGCGGGAAATGGGCATAGCTTATTATCATGCGGGGAAGGCAAAGGAAGCCATGGGCTATCTACAGGAGGCCATCAAGCATGATCCCGACAATGTGATCAGCTTATTGTACCTTGCCCGTTCCTATGAAGCGGTTGGTGATAGTGTGCAGGCAATAGCCCTTTTCAAGAAGATCGAGGGGAAAATCATTGAGGATGATGATGTTTACTATGCTATGGCTATGATTTACGGAAAGACCAATCATCCTTATGAATCCCATTATTATTTTGGTAAGTATTTCAGAAGGAAACTCAAGCGAGAAAGCGCCTTATTTCATTTTCAGGCAGCCATGAAATACGTTTCCCCAAACGGTCCGGAGGCCGAAGAGATCCAAAAAGAGATCTCGTCACTGAAGAAAAAAAAATAACTGTCAGGAAAGATGCTGCGGCCGCAACAGATCTTCAACCGTTTTCACCGGATTGAAGGTTTCGATGGGCACCTCGACAAAAATTGTATTCCATTGCGCCATCGAACCATTCCATAAACCGGGCAGTTCAATGGCTTTGAGATCCCTTCCCTTCTCGGATTTTATTGACATGGAGATGGCTCCGGGATCAACAAATTGCTGCAGATCGAATTTTCCGCCCTCGAAATTCCGGACGCCGCATACAAGATCGACGGGATTGAAGTGGGTCGCTCCCCGCCATAGGTCCTGTTGGTTTACGGATCGTGGATCTATCTGCATTTCCTCCACGATTTGCAAAGACTGGGCGCCATTTGCCTCCTGCACCCAGAAAGGACCTCCCCCCGGCTCGCCTTCATTGCGGACTACACCGCATATCCGGATGGGTCGATCAAGTTTCTCTCGCCAGATCTCTTTCTTCTTTTCCAATGGCCATTGCCGATAATCTATTGGAAAGACGATATGGAGTTTATCCCGGCAAAAATCATCTATGGACGTCATTTCTCCCGCAGCGGTTCTATCCCCTGCCAGGCATTCAAGATAGCTAAAGGTTTCTTCCTGGAGCTTCAGCAGTAATCCGGCCAATGCTTTTTTGTAGCGAACCGTTACCGGTTTAAGTCGATCAGGAGCGACATTGTCAATGTTCTTGAGGAAAATGATATCGCCGTCAATATCGTTTAAATTATTCAGCAAGGCCCCATGGCCGCCGGGACGGAAGCAGAGTTGACCGTCGTCGGAACGGAACGGCCTGTTTTCCATGTCCACAGCAATGGTATTGGTCGCATTCTCCTGGCAGGAGACGCCGATCTCGTAAGTAACGCTGAAGAGTCCTTCATATAATGGCCGGACCATATCAAGAAAGGTTTCAAGTGGTTGCCGATGTTCCGGGGAAACGGTAATATGCAGTCTGCTAATATGGCGAGCGTCGGTCACGTAGAGGGCCGCCTCCACAAGATGTTCCTCAAGAGATGTTCTGCTTGCCTCCTGGTACTTGTGAAATTTGAGGAGCGCCTTTGGCAACTGACCATATTGAAGACCTCGCGAGGTAAGGATATAGGCGAGAACCTCGCCGTATTTCTTCTCTTCCATGAGGAAATCGATATTTCCCCCGGAGCTTAAAATGGCCTGACGCAAATTATCGTAAAAAGGATAATGTTCTAGTTGTTCGGCAAAAGACACGGCTGAAGATTCGGAATCTTTCCAGGGTTGATCGAGAGCGCGAAACCATTCTTTGAACATCCGGCTGGCGGCGCCGGAGGCGGGAACAAATTTCATGCATCTTCCCGCTGCCGCCGCTTGATCATAGCGGGCAATAAGCCCTTCTTCATCTTCATTTGGTATGACTTCTATACCATCATGGGCGGTACAGGGCCGATTCAATTCAATATGGGAGGCGCCCCTCACAAACAGGGCGATCTGCTCCATGACGCGCTCCATGGAGAGGCCTTCGCTATGGATTTGCATAATATCAGCATCAGAAAAAGTCATTTTCCCTTTTTCCTGACCTTGGCAATATCTTTCTGAACCTGTTTCTTGTCACGGATTAGGCCGGAAATATCCTTCTGGCGTCTGGTGACCACCTGTTTGGCCATATGAAGAGCCCTTCATTGGAGCTATGTTTCTTTCGCCGCAAGCGGCGGGGAATTTACCTTAAGAGATTAAATTATCTCTACCATGGGAAGGATGAAGCCCTTGACTCCCGCGCGAGGATGTGATTTTCTAATTTCCCGGATAACTTCGCAAACGCTCGGCACCTCGTCATCCTGGACGGCTATATAAAGGACGTTATTTTCCCCCGGCCAGCAGTGGGTCCCCAATTTCGGTTCCGTATCCGTACCTTCGCCACTGGCGTCCTTCATCTTGGTATATCCCTTGACGCCGGCGCTCTTGAGCTTTGCCACGACGTCGTAATCCGCCGCCCGTGAATAGACGATAAAAAACATCTTCATGATCGCTTCCCCCTCCATACCCTGATCTTTTCATGCCACTCTTCAAAGAGGTCGTAAGCCGCCGGGACGACAATGAGGGTGAGAAAAAGTGACGTCAACAAACCGCCGATCACGGCCACACCCATGGGAGATCTTGTTTCCGCCCCCTCCCCCAAACCCATTGCTACAGGAAGCATACCAAATACCATAGCAAAAGTCGTCATTAAAATAGGTCGCAATCGCACCGGCCCCGCCTCCAAAATTGCATCCCGGCAGGATAGACCTCTTTCTCTCAAGGTGTTTGTATAATCTACCAGCAAGATGGCATTCTTTTTCACAAGTCCCATCAAGAGAATCAAACCGATCATACTGAATATACTTATTGTTTTTCCTGTCAGTACCAAGGCCCCGAAGGCGCCGATGAAAGACAGGGGCATGGCAAGAAGAACAATAACCGGTTGCAGGAAGCTCTCAAACTGGGCCGCCAGGACCATATAGGCCATCATGACCCCCAGAAACAGAGCGAAGAGCAGAAAACCGAAAGACTCTTTCATCGTATCGGCAGACCCTTTGTATTTCGCGGTGTAATCCAGGGGCAGGATCTTTGCCGAAATAGCGTTAAGTTCATCCATGGCTTGTCCAAGGGGCTTTTTTTCCAGACTGGCGTACATGATCATCGCCCGTTGGCGATCGACCCGGTAGATGGTGCTGGGCGCTCCACCTTCCTGAATCTTGACGACATTGGCCAATTCCACCAGCCTGCCGTCCTTCGCCCGGACATAGATGCGGCCTATATCCGCAGGGTTGACCCGGTCTTCAGGATTAAGACGGACCCGGACGTCATACCGCCGTCCCTTGGCCTCGTCCTTATATTTGGTAATATCCACCTCGCCGCTGATTAGCACATTGACCGCTTCGGCGATACTGGCCACACTGACCCCCATATCCGCCGCTTTATCACGATCGATAATCACCCGCAGTTCCGGTTTCCCTGCTTCGAGAGACGTATCCACATCGACGATTCCCGGGAGTTTGATGAATTGCGATACGATTTGTTTCATATAGGTAGTCAGAAATTCAAGATCCGTCCCCCGGACGACATACTGGATGGGGACATTCCGAAGGCCGCCTCCGATCAGTGAAATATCCTCCGCCGTCCCTTTGATTCCCGGGATCTGATTGATCTTGCGCCTGACCTCTGCCTTGACCTCTTCCTGACTGCGCTTTCTTTCATCCTTTTTCAACATCCCGACCATCATGATCCCCTTGTTGGCCTGCCCGGCCCCGCCGGGACCCAGTCCCTGGGCATACATAACTCTTGCGGTTTCCGGTGTTTTTCTGATGATTTCTTCCGCCTGACGGAAAAGCTGGTCGGTTTTTTCTACGGAATATTCGATCGGCGCCTCTAAGCGCACAAGAAAATTGCTCTGGTCTTCCGGAGGAACAAATTCCTTTCCCATGAATTTCGTCATGTACATGCTCAGGATGAAAATGATCAATGCCCCGATAAGGACACTTTTTCGATAACGAAGTCCAACAACCAGCACTTCCCGGTACCAGTTCTCAGTTATTTTATAATTTTTTTCCAAGTTATCCCCTAATCTCTTGAAAAACATCTTAATCCTGCCGCCCGTTGGAGCCTCATGATTGTTTTTATGCATCTTCAGCATCAGTGATGCCAGCATGGGCGTTAGCGTGAATGACACGAGGAGAGAGACCAGCACCGAAAAGACAACGGTTAAGGCAAAGGACATGAAAAACCTGCCGATGATACCTTTCATGAAGGCAACGGGCAGAAAAATGGCAACGATAGCCATAGTTGTCGCCATAACGGCGAGACCAATCTCGGAGGTCGCAAAACTGGCCGCCTCCCGCGGCTCCATCCCGTCCTCGATATGGCGGTAAATGTTCTCAATGACAATAATGGCGTCATCGATGAGAATACCAACAGAAAGTGTAAGGGCCAGCATGGTCATATTGTTGAAGGTAAAATCAAAGGCCCTGATCAGGGTAAAAGTAGCAATAACGGATATGGGCAATGCCACGGCGCTAATCAGGGTCGTCCGGAAATTGCGCAGAAAAATAAAAACAGCCAGTACCGCCAGGATGCCACCGATGATCAGGTGGTTCTGAACCTCTTTGATAGAACGATTGATAAACGTCGACTGATCGAAAGCCGTATTGATGGTCATTCCCGGGGGAAGAGTTTTGCGAATTTTTTCGATTTCACTCTTCACCCGATTTACAACCTCTACCGTATTGGTCCCCGATTGTTTCTGAATACCGATGGTAACTGCGGGAATCCCGTTGAAGCGGACGATGGTGCGCCGATCCTCCATACCGTCATCGGCCCTCCCAATGTCCCTGATCCTTACCGGCGCGCCCTGATACCAGGCCACGATGAGATCATTGAAGTCCCGGACGGAGGGGAACTCTCCCTTGACCTTGACGCTGTATTCCTTGGTCGCCGCCTCGATGCGTCCCCCGGGTATTTCGATATTCTCTCTAACCAAAGCCGTCATGACATCATTGGGAGCAACCTGAAAGGCACGGAGTTTGTCCGCATCAAGTCCGATCCTCACTTGACGCAACTGGAGACCGATAAAACGCAGAGCCCCGACGCCGTTGATCCGTTGCAGTTGGTCTTTCAAAACTTCATCGGCATATGTTGACAGGTCCCGGATGGATTTCTGCCCCGTCAGCGTTATATAAAAAACAGGATTGGCGTCGGGATCCACCTTCTGGATGATGGGCTCCATGACGTCTGTCGGCAGCTTGGAACGGATAAGAGAGATCTTCTCCCGAACGTCCTGTACAGCGAGATCGATGTTCCTTTCCAGAACAAATTCGACAGTCACCGTTGAGATGCCCTCGGCACTGGTTGAGGAAATCGTTTTGACACCATTAATGGTATTGACGGACTCCTCGATCTTATCGGTGACGTCGATGTCCATGATTTCCGGAGACGCCCCTTTAAGGCGGGTATTGATATTGACGATGGGAAACTCGATCTTCGGAAAGAGGTCGACCCCGATCTCCGGATAGCTTACCAGCCCGAAGATCACGAGGGCCATGATGAACATCGTGGCTAATACAGGCCGTTTAATGGAGGTATCAGCGAGCCACATTGACCTTGACCCCCTGGGAAAGATTGTTCTGGCCGACGGTGATCAATTGTTCGCCCCCCTGTAACCCTTCCACAATCTCTATGAATTCTCCGTATTTCTGACCCGTTTTCACCTGTTTTTCCTTAGCCTGACCATTTTCTGCAATGAAAGCTTTAACATTCGTACCCTCATATAAAAGGGAGGTAATGGGAACCACGACCACATCTCTCGCCGGGCCGGTAAAAAGAATAACCCGGGCAAAAAGACCAGGCTTCAAAAGCTGCTGAGGATTGGTGACAATGGCCTCGGCCTGGAGGCTGCGAGTCTTTTCTTCCAGATGGGGATAGATATTTTTCATGATCCCGCGAAACTCCTGATCGGGAAAGGAATCGACGCGGAATTGTACATCCTGGCCGACCTTGATCTTACCTACATCGCGTTCAATGACGGAAAAACTTAGTTTTATAGGATCGGTCTGAATCAGATAAACCAGAGGCGTTCCGTTTCTTACGTAATCACCAGCCGTAGTTCGCTTTTCTTTTACCGAACCCGATATGGGCGCATAGATATTTGTCTTGGAGAGTTTCTCTCTGGCCAGAGCCAGGGCTGACTTGGCCCGATCCACATCGCCGTCGGCCAAGGCCAAGCGCGCCGTAATATCGTCAAATTGCTGTCGAGTTACGAGTTGTTCCTTATAGAGGGCATCCTTGCGCTCGTACTCGAGCTTGGAGTTGGCCAGCGATGCTTCCGTCTGGCGGACGGACGCCTCCGCCCGCTTGACTTCCAGCCGATAGTCCGTTTCTTTCACCTCGGCGATCAGTGCACCCCGGGAAACTTTCGATCCCTCGGTCACAGTGATCCGCTTCAGGATACCGTCAATCTCGGAGCTGACAATGACTTCTTCATTGGCCTTCAAGGTTCCTACGGCCTCCACGAAGGGACGCAGGGCGCGCTTTTCCACGGTTACGGCACGAACATTGAAAGTCCTTTCCTGAACCCCTTTCTCTTCCTTCTTTCCGCAACCGGTATAAACAAGCAGGAAGCTAAGTATGAAAACGACCATCAGGCCGGAATATTTTCCGGAATACCTTGAACCTCTGTGACCAACCATGGATCTCTCCTTTCCTCTCTTCCAATTTATCTTTGCTTAATCAGCTAGGGTGCTTTTGCTGCCTGCGCATTCCCGGCGAATTCCGTGAGGAGCACCCCCGTAGCCCGCTTCATTCGGAACTTAAACACCTGGTGGGAATAGACCGCTGTTGTCAACTGCCGCTCCGTTGATACCAGAAGGGTGTTGGCGTCCATGACGTCGATACTGTTGGCAAGTCCCATTTCGAACTGCCGGGTTACGGCCTTGTAATTTTCCTGAGAAAAAAGTAGTTGATCCTCCAGGGACTTGATGATTCCCCGTTGATTCTTCAACTCCAAATAGGTTGTTTCCACCTCTATGCGGATGGTCTTTTTCAGGTCCTCCATCCTCAACCCCGCCTGTCTATCCCTGATCATTGCCTCTTTTACTTCCGCCCGTCGCAAACCGCCCTCAAAGAAGGGATAATTAAGCGCCACTTGTCCATACGCACTCTCCCTGTTGATAGTACTCGGGACGGGGTCCTGATCCATCCCACCATAGGCGCCGGAAATGGAAAGGATGGGCCAGTAGCCCCCTTTGGCCACCCGGATCTGATCCTTTGCCATCTGTTTTTCAATTTCAACGGCTTTCATTTCCGCCCGCTGGGCCAGGCCCGTATTCACATAGCTATCCAGAGGCGGCAGGGGAGCATCTTCCAGAAAATTCTCTTTGAGGGTAAAATCCTCTGAAATCCCAACGATTCTGGCCAGAACCGCCCGGGACAGATCCAGTGCGTTTTTGGCCTTTATTTGATCCGACAGGGCGCCGGAAAGTTCGCCGTCGGCCCTCAAGAGAACGGTTTTTGTTACTTCTCCGACCTTGAGCCTGTTTTCCGCCGCTTTCCGGTAGGCAGTCAGACGCTCCACGGTTGCATTGGCGATTTCCAGAACCTTCTGCGCTCGCAGCATCTCATAATAAGCCGCAGACACCATCATGAGATACTCTTCTTTCTGGGCGTTGGTTTCATTCTGCTGTCGTTCGATGTTATCTTTGGAGATTGAGAAGTCGGTAATTTCCTTTCCATTCAGAGTAATGGACTGATCAAGACGCACCCCCCAGGCGGTGCCGCTATTCGGCTGAATCACAGTACCCGGCACGACGATGGTGGGAGTGAAGACAGTGGCTGGAGAATATTTGGTCTCCGTCCAATCGGTGTAGCTGCCATAAGCGGTTAGTTTCGGAAGCAGGGCAGACATTTTCTTGTCTTTTCCGGTCCGGGCAATGGAGACATTATCTTCCATGATCTTGATCTTCTCTGACCTTTCCAGAGCCATACGGCAGAGTTCCTCCGAAGTGTATTCCACCGCCACGGCTTGGCCGTTGCAGATCAATGCTATCAAAACACTCCATGCAAGTATGACCAAACATTTACTTTTCTTTTTCACTTCTTCAACCTCTTAATCGAGTGATCTTTTTTGCCTTCCCATGCTTATCAGGAAAACTATCGCTTATTATTCTGATCGACCAATACACCTCTCAAAAAGATATCTGTAACCAGCCCTGTTTTACCGGTCAGAGAGCCCTGGTGTGCTCCCACCAGCCAGTCAAAGATAATGCCCCTGATGATCCCGGAAAGGGCAAACGCATAGTCCCTTGCCTTTCCCGGCTGGAATATCCCATCCTCTATTCCCTTGTTGATAATTTCCTCTATGAATTGAATCTGCCCTAAATAAGCCTCGATCATCTGTTCCCGCAGGGCATTGCTTACATCCGGCAATGTCGCTCCATCCGACCTGATAAAGAAGGTACAAAAATCGGCGTTGTTTTCAACAAAGAGAAAATATGTACTCACCAGGGCGTCAACTTTCTGCAATGTGTCCTCTCTTGCCTGAACAGCGCCACGGATCTCCTGATACATAAGCTGTAATTTCTCGGTAACCATGGAAACATATAGATCTTCTTTACCCTGAAAAAACTGATACAGCGTCCCAATGGCAAATCCCGCCCCCTGGGCAATCTCCGCCATCGTGGTGGCATGAAAACCCTTAGCCGCAAACATCCTTTCCGCCTCTTCCAGGATCTCCTGGCGGCGAAATAGGAATTCTTTTTCTTTCCGTTTTGCTTTTTCCATAATGAACCCTCAATTCATTTTTTGAATTATCGTTCAATAAATGAATTGCTGTTCTACATGCCTGAAGACGTTAACGTTGTCAAGAGCTTTGTCGAACAATAGCTAATAAAAAAGGGCAGGTTCTTGCGAACCTGCCCTTAAGAACACTCAGTGGTTAAAGTTAATTATTTAACGAGCGGTGGGGGAGTCCAGAAGACCTTCTTACCGTAAACCGTATTGGTGGCAACAGCTGCAACAAAATAAACTCCATAGAAACCGGAGAAGATCAAGAGGTAACCGATGATTGGTTTCATGACCTTGGCATCGCCGAACCAGCCCGTATCACAACCCACGATCATCCAGAGGACGATATCGAGGGTCACGACGAGGACGAACAGACCGCTCTTGGCGTAATTAAATGTCATTGCGGTCAGGAAACTGGCCCCGGCCATCCACATCCAGCCTTCGATATAGACCATTTTGGCTACCATGGCGCCAACGGCCTTACCGATTCCGGCCTTGGCTGCCGTGAGCTGCTCGGGGGTAAGCATTTTTACATCTGCCACCCCTGCCGCGGCCATGGCTGCATCCATTGCTTCTTTAGCGGCTTTGGGAACAAAAATGAAACTAATGGAATACCACTTGGCGAAGACGCTGAGCGCGGCCGCAAGCATGAAGAATGCTGAGAAGAACAAGAAGACGTTTCCACCGGTGAGGTTATGGTCTTTCAATTCCATAACCGCCGTGGTGTACTGGACAAGGCAGCCACCGATGAGCCAGGCGGCGAGAAGTGGGAAACCGGATAAATCCACCTTACCAAGAAATACTGCACCAAAACCAAAACATGCAACGGCAAGGGCTCCCAAGCCAGCGGGACCCGGAGTCGCAAAACTGTGTTCGTGCGCCATAAATAAATCCTCCTTTTTGATTTAAATGTTATAAAGTTTTGTTTTGAAATGTCAAAAAACGTCTGGGCGATGTCGCCTTTGGCACTTCTTCCTTTCCATCCCTCCTTTCCTTATTTATTTTTTTCGTCTACGATAATTCGTATGACCTTATAAAATGTTTAAAAAAAATGGATTATGGACCAATTGGCCGTGAACGGTTCTTGTTTTTCCCGTCCTTACTATGTAAATGAAAACACAATGGTTTAACGTTAATACTGAACAACTCTTCGTGTTAATGCTAACAGACTTCGAACCACATTGTCAAGGAAAAAACGTCACCAGAGCTTTCCATACTTGGCTACGATGATAAAAATACCGATCAGCCAGACTATGGAAATGAGGAGCATCAGATTGCCCCTGTTGAAAGTATGTTTTTCTGCAAGATCCTTGATTTTTTTATCGCCTTCCAAGGCCTGCTTTCTTGCCGATTTCCTTTTCTTTGACATGCGGTTCTTTCCTTGGATAAAAAAAGCCCGGGGTTGCCCCCGGGGCTTTTTGTGAATTGTTGCTTACTTGCCGGACATGTAGGGATCCCAGTCGAAGCCGACGCTTTCACTCATCGCTGGAATCTTGTAGTTCTTTCTATCGGTGACGGAAGGATACCTTCGGGCGCCGCCTTCTTTGGGCAGCATGGAAACGGGGAAATTAGGCGCCATGAGGCCGTTTTCATGGGCCTCTTTCGTGAGCCATTCCCGATCGTCGGGATGGGCGACAGAGATCAGCGCCGCAGCCCTTTCGTAGCCGTTCAGGCCCCTGAGGTTGACGATTCCGTACTCAGTGGCGATATAGTTAGTCATCTGGGCCGGAATATCGACAGAACATCCTTCGGGAAGGAAGGGAACGATACGGGAAGTGCCGTGCTTGCTTCTCGTCGTGGCGCAGACGACGGAGCGGCCGCCCTTGGATTGGGCACAGCCCATGGTAAATTGGAAGAAACCGCCGGTGCCGGAAATCGGGCGTTTTTCATAGAAACCACAGGACATCTGACCAAGAAGGTCGATCGCCACGAAGTTATTGATGGCAACCATGTTGTCCATACGGGTCAGGTTCGCTATGTTGTTCGTATAGCCGATGTCGTAAACGGCCAGGTTCTGATTCCGGTGAATGGTTTTGTAGTACCAATCCACATCCACGGGGAAACCGAAGGTATAGACGCTCTTGCCTTTGTCACCGGGCAGAGTTTTATATTTGTTCGTAACCATGCCGGACTCGATGAGGTTGATGAGGCCGAAGTTCAGCATCTCCGTATGGATGCCCAGATCTTTCAGACCGGCGGTGGTCATGGCCGTAGCCACGGCGGAAGGAAGGCCGCCAATGCCCAACTGGATGATATCCCGGTCCCTCATGATCTTGAGGCAGTTTTCGGCAATCGCTACTTCTTCGGCTTTGGGCTTGATTCCCTTTTCATTGATCTGGGGCCATTTGTACTTCTCGACGTCAACTTCCACCCAGTAATCGATTTCATCGATGTTGATGGTGTTGAAACGGCCGCCTTCCGCCCAGGGATAGTCGGCCCGGACTTCCACGACGATATTCTTCGCACACTCACTGAATATCTTGCAATTATTCGTCCCGTAGGACCAGTTGAAGAAGCCGAACTCATCAGGGGGTGAGGCGGCGTTGAACCACCAGTCGTATCCACGGTTGGCCTTTACGGCATTGGTGAAACGGTAATGGGCAAAGTACATACCCAGCGTCCATCCCCAGTTGGCCCAGCTCGTTACATTATTGGTATCGCGCGCCTTGCGGTTCCAGGGGAAAAAGAAAAACTCGTGAAAGGCATGATATTCCTGTTTGGGATCTACCTGCTGAAATTCAGGATGGGGAAAGAAGTTTGCATAGTTCCAGATCTCGATGTCTTTCAGGTTCGGACCAACTCTCTTGGCCAGTTCCTTCATACACTCCGTCGAGTCACCGCCGACGGAACCGGGCTGGATCCAGCTACCCGATTTGACCATATCCAGGATCTGCTGGGGGGTTCTCTTTTTGTCACGAAGCTTCTGCTGTACAGGTGTTGTCATGTAAAAAATCCCTCCTTGTGTAATCGTTGTAAATGATTATTAAGTTAGACTTCCACCGAATTGGAACCTGTTATCCCTCCTTTCACTATCTAATATTGGATTAACTAATCGATTTTCAAGATAAATACGATCCTCTCATGAGCATTGGGCGAATGCTCCAATTGCTGATCAATACATCTCTGGAAATGACTGTCGAATTGGCCTTGTGTCGTGCAGACTATAGTACAGTTTGGCTTTGCATAATCTTTCTGACCAGGGTTGTCAAGAAAAAATTGTCTCTCCTCCATCTTTTAGATTGCATGGGATCATGATTTGGGCTATGCCGTCACCCATAAAGGCGGAGGAAACCTTTGAAAACCATTTCTGTCCCCAAAGAAGCCTCAACGGTCATAATGCTAAGACCAGCGATCGACCGTGAATATGGCCCCTTCGAAGTCCTGATGGTCCAGCGTCATCCCGACAGTCTTTTCGTCCCCGATTGTTACGTTTTTCCCGGTGGCTGTATTGACGATGATGACTGTTCTCAGGAATTAGCGTTTTTTTGCCGGGGTCTTGATCGGCAAAGGGCATTTCAGATCCTCGTTGATATGCCCACCAAGGAGATGGCCCTCGGGGCCTGGGTTGCGGCAACGCGGGAAACATTTGAAGAAACAGGCATATTTCTTTCTTCCGATCCCTGTGATCTCCCTACCCTCGCCCGCTGCCGACGTCAACTCCTGGATGGAGAAACCGACTTCAAGGACCTCCTTAAGAGGGAAAAATGGACCCTTTCATTGGACCGTCTTAACTATTTTGCCCACTGGATCACCCCGGAGTTTCTCCCCTATCGGTATGATGTCCGTTTTTTCGTGACTATCGCCCCAGAAGATCAGGAA
>Ga0172379_10004369_pt1 | contig 21019 bp, 23 predicted proteins | sample GrowelOW334metaG_FD_119756 | JGI IMG/M metagenome (GOLD analysis project Ga0172379, IMG submission 119756) | Groundwater microbial communities from an aquifer near a municipal landfill in Southern Ontario, Canada - Groundwater well OW334 metaG | ecosystem: Environmental > Aquatic > Deep...
ACAATACAAGAAATATAGTGCAAAAAATGACTTTGTCAAAAACAAAATTAAAGAAAAATGAAACTTTATTGAAAGTATTTCTTGAGAATTATAATCATCACCGCTCTACTGAGCCATTACGGAGAAACAAAGACTTGATTTAGACAAAACAAAAATACTGGCCTGCACTAAAAAATACAGGTCAGTATTCCTGGGAACTCATTACTTAAATCTTACTTCTTCTTATTATCTGCGGCATTCACGTTCTTCTGGAGAACGCCGGCTTCAAGAAGCTTGTCAATAAGATTCTGCATGGAATTGAAAGCGCTCAGAAAGCCCTGCGGCGGCATGATGATGCGTTCTTTGCACAGAGGAACGGGTTCACCCTTGCCATCGGCGTCCGGCTGAAGAGTAACGAAATCGAATCTTACCATTCCGCCCGCAAAATGAATCTGCCCGATACCGTCCGCATAAATTTCCGTTTTGACATTGACATCCATTATAAATTCTCCTTTTTTATTTTGGCTTGATACATGTCAGGTTCATATAGCACGAACAAAAAAATATTATACTGTACAAAAATGAATATGCAAACGCCATTTTCAAAATTAATATTTTATATTATCCCGCTCAGTTGCCGCTGCCGGATGAATCCTCATCTTTGCGGCTTATGTTGATTATCCCGTAAAGAATGCATATAACCATCGCGATGAGATTCAGCCAGTAAGCTGCCGTTATAGACCAGTCTCCGATTTCCTGCGCCATGCCGCGCCCTCCTGCATTTAAGTTCCCGTCCGGAAAATACGGTTTCCGCCGCACAATCCTGTTCCATGATTTAAGCTAATCCGCAAAGTCACTCCGGACAAGTTGAATAACCTTTTTTCTGCCTGAAATAATACATTTAGTGTATTTTGAAGTTTGCTTTAAACGTCACAAATAGTATCTTATCACTTTATAATATGAATAAATGCGGATCGCCCGGCGCGGTCTGAAAACCATAACTTAAATGAGGTCATAAAATGCTTCGCATAATGAAACTGCTTGTAATATTTGCCGTGTTTGCAACGGCCGGCTGTGAAAGTCTGAATCTTTCCTGGGATGACATTCTCGGAAGAAGCAAATCCGACTCATCGTCTTCCGAGTCGTCATCCACCGGCAAATATGAACCCAAATATGCAATGACATTCCATCAGGTGGTGGAATATCCCAGAGCGGAGAACATTGAAAAGGAAATTACTACTTTCGACGGCAAAAAATTGTATATCAATTCCAACTTTTTCTGTTCCAGCCGCGAAGTGATGCGGGCAAAGATGATTGAGCGGAAGGACCAGAAGGATTTCTACGATCTGGCTTTGAATTTGAGCCGCCGCGGCAAGATGCGGTGGATGAACATGGTGGTGAATTTCCAGCATTCCGATATCGCGATAATGCTCGACGGCATGTATTACAGGTCATTCACGCCGGAAGTTATTACTGATGAAGACACCGAATGGGTACTGCTCCCCGGCCCGTTTGACCCGGTTACCGCCAAAGGCATCGTGAAATACGCCGAAAAGAATTACGATTATTACAACCCGGACAGCAGAAAGTCTTTCTAACCTGCAATGCTCATGCCTCTAAATGCCAGCGGATGGTTCTTTCCAGAGTCTGACTGAGCGCATAATCCATTGTCAGGTTCAACTCTTTTCTGGCGCGTCCGGTATTCGGAACATACCGGGCAGGCAGCGCGCCTTCAACCGGCGGCTGAAGGATTTGAATCTCGCTGCGGTTCCCGAAACACCGGTTGACCTCCTCAGCCAGCCCGGCAATGGACACCGCCTGCTCCGAGCCGACATTATAGGCTCTGTCATTCAAGCCTTTGACCAGAATCGTCCAAAGCCATACCGCCAGGTCGGCGGCGTACATATATGAACGCAAAGGCGTACCGTCGCCCTTAATGATGACGGGGCGTCCGGCAAGGCAGTCCCGGATGAAATTACCAACGGCAAAATGGGTGTCCAGCGGCAGATACGGCCCGGCAAACGCAAAACCGCGGGCAATGGTGATGTAAAACCGGTCCATGGCGGCATATTCCAGACAGAGCCGTTCCGCATGCAGTTTGCCCCGTCCGTAAGCGGACTCCGGCCCTTCAAAACCCGGGGTGTTCATGAAGTCTTCGGAAATATCCGCCAATTCCGGCGGCTGGGTTCCGTACACCGCGCCGGAACTTATAAAGAGCATTTTCCTGGCGCCGGAGGTCGCCGTGAAATCCAGTATCCGCCGTGTTCCCTCCAGAATCACTGAATACATTTCTTCCGGACGCTCCAGGTCCAGTTTCGCACTGGCTTCTGTCGCCGCATTGATCACATAATCAAAATGGCCGGCGGGAAAAGCAAAATTGCGGATATCGCCTTGAATGAAAGATATTTCCCGGAACTCCCGGAATTTCGGATACTCGGACAGGAATTTCTCCGGATTGCGCGACAGTATCGTCAGCGTTGCGCCAAGCCCGTACTGGCGGTTGATTAACACGAAACTCTCCAGCAGCCATTTCCCGAAAAAACCGGTGCCGCCGGTGAGAAAAATGCGTTTCCCGCACAGCTTATTCTGTAAAGGCGCAAGCCGCCGGAGAATATCAGCTAAATCTTCACGTGGAATGTCTTTATTCATCTTCCTTCTCTCCTTCCGGCGAACTTTTGCCGGAATCTCCTTCGTTATCCGCACCGACCTTCGCCTTGCGGAAAGAATAATTACGGTGACTGCAGTAACTGAATATTAACGAAATCGGGACACATAAAATTTGCGAGATCACCGGATTGAGTCCAAGCCCGGATACCATGCCGAACATCAGCGCCATCCCCATCAGCATCGCGCCGCCGTACACCACATAAAAACGCAAATACTCGCGGACGATATTGCCGCGGGTTTTGAACACAAACAATTTATAGCAGATATAGGCATTGGTAATCGCCAGAATATTAGCCGGAACCGCCAGCACCAGATAATTGACCCATTGCTTCAGCCCTTCATATAAAACAATGTATACTAAAACTCCGAAAAGAGTATTCCAGACGCCGGTAATCAGAAAGCGGACGACTTTATCGACTTCGACGCGATGCTGGTGATATTTCTGGATAATGCGTTTCATTAAAGTCTATTCACTGCCTTCATGATTGTCAAAATTCAGTTTTTCCTCTTCGATAACCAGCGGTTTATCTTTGACATGAGTATAAATCGCCCCAATATATTCACCGATAATACCGATAAAAATTAACTGCACGGCTGAAAAAAAGAACAGTCCGATGATCAGCGGGGCAAGTCCCAGATTGAAAGTGTCCCAGAACGCCAGCTTATAGATAAAATATCCAAGGGCGATCAGCAGACTCAGCCCGGCCAGGCAGAAGCCGCAAAACGCCGCCAGCCGCAGCGGCAGCTTGGTATGATTGACGAATCCGGTCATTGCAATATCGTACAAAGTAAAGAAATTGTTCTTGGTCCGTCCGTGTCTACGCTTCGCCTGGACAAAAGGCATTTCCACTCTTTTCAGTCCGATTTCACTAACCATGCCCCGGAAATAGGGGTACGGATCGTGAAATTCCTTCAGCGCATCCATGAACTTCCGGTCATACAAACCGAATCCGGTAAAATTACGAATCTGTGTGCTTTCAGAAAACTTGGCCAGCAGCCAGTAATAAAAGCGCCGGATAACGAGCATCACCAGACTTTCTTTGCTCTGCGGCTTTACGGCACAAACAACATTGGCCCCTTTTTCCCATTCTTTGATAAAATCGACAATCAATTCCGGCGGATTCTGCAAATCCGAACACATGGCAATTACGGCATCACCGGAAGCTTGAAGCAATGCATTGTATGGAGAACGTACCTGTCCGAAATTTTTAGAATTAAAAATTACTTTGAATTTTTTATCCTGCGCTGCAATCCGGCGCAGAATATCCCGGCTGCCGTCAGTGGAATAATTGTCCGCTACAATGATTTCATAATCATATTGCGGCAACTGCTGAAAAACTTTAATCAACCTGTCATACAATTCCTGCAAATTGCCTTCTTCATTATAACATCCGGCAACGATGCTGATTTTTTTTAATTTTCCATTCACAGAAAACACCTTCAATGTAAACAATTACGACTATTTTAAAATAATCACTTTATTTGATAATTCCATCCGCCTTATTTCGGAAACGATCTCATCACTAAAAACAGCGGCGGCAACAAGAATTGCCGGGATATTCCGCATATTCAGCAACACTTCCGGCGAACATACCTGCTTGCCGCCCACACAAGTACCCTGCTTATGTTTGTCCTTGTCAACCAGCATGACGATATTGCACTTACCCAGACTTGATGTCGCCAGTAGACGGTTGGTGTAATTGCCGGCCCCCCAAATGACAATCTCCTCACCGCTTTCAGCCAGCTTGTCGATAATCAGATTGACCGTCTGATCCTTTTGAGTATGGGCAATATACTCCAATACCATTTTCGCCGAATAATTCCGCCAGTTCGCAGGAGCTTTATCTTCATTGCAGTATGTGCAGAAAACCATCGGTTGTGTGGTTTGGGAAAGTGTAATTGTTGTTTTATGCAAGCCGATGACGCTGAAGCCGTGTTGCAACCCAAGGTTGAGTAAAGATGTTTCATCAAAGTGATTGATGTGTTCAATGTTAAAATAATCGTATGGAACCGCATCATAATCCTGATATCGCGATGCATCAGGAACACAAACAAACAATAAACCGCGGCATTTCAACAACTGCTTCATGGCCTCCATGACTTTGCCGACATCATAAATATGCTCCAGCACGCCTGACAGAACGGCGCCATCATATTTTCTGCTTGCGGAAGTGGAAAATATGCTGCTTGCAATTCCGCAAAAACCTTTATTTTTCAGATCAGAAACACATTTTTCAGATGGATCCAGACCGGTAAGGTCAGACAAACCCAGTTTTTTCAGTTCCAGCAGTAATTGACCATTCCCGCAACCAACATCAATAATACTATCAGTTCTGTTGCGGATAAATGTATTAACCCACGCTGCGCGGTCTATATATAATGAACTATCAGCGCATGTGTAATTCATGTCATATCTTGACATTTCCGCATAATATTTGTCATACGCGTCCTGGCTGGCCGGAGAATCGGCAAAAACAAATCCGCAATTGTCACAAGCCACAACATCATATTGTGATGGAAGAATATGATTATCAGGCAAAATAAATTTTTGCGTATGCAGCAGCTCTCCTGTGGCATTCCGACAAACCGGGCATGGACGCTGTAAGCATTTTATATTCATAACTTTTCCTTTTCACACAGCGTACAAAACCGTTTCCGTCTGATTGACTGTGTAATGCCGCAAATAGAATTTGTATTCAGGAACAAATGATTTGATCAACAGCAAAAGGTCAAATAAATCTTCGCGCTTATGATAGACACATACCGACAGTTTGGGTTTCCAGTTTTTGATCGTCTGCTCTGCTCCAAGTATGGCGTTGTGTTCAGCACCTTCAATATCCATCGAAATATAGGTTACCCGACGGCCATTTAAAACGTTGTCAATAGCATCAACCTCTATCGAATTCGCCGGAAGTGCGTTTGCCGAACTTTCCAATATGCGTGACCCGCCCTCGCGTCCGCCGTGAAAATACATGACTTCATGTTTGTTCCAAGCGCCTTTATTATGTATTTCCACGTTTTGTATATTATTTTTTGCAATAGTATCCTTGAGTACGGACAGAGTTTTCTTGTCCGGCTCAAAAGCAATAATACCATCATATTTCCCTTCAGTCAGTCTCGCGAATTCAACTATTGCGTTTCCTTTAAATGCTCCAACATCCAGGAATACTTCTTTTTCCGATAAATGGACCACATCTTTATCAAAATACTCCATCGTGGACATGATTTCTTTATAGAGATTGAAATTCCCGGATAGCTTGGCGTTAAGAACATTGATAAATACTTTCTTTGAAAAATCATCCGCCAGGGAGGAGTACGCTTCTTCAAACTGGGAAATATATTCACAAATATACTGATAGTTAATTTTTTCCCCGCAGACTTCAAACCCGCATAGATACCAAACCGGGTTTTTCTCATGAGCATTTGCGAGTTGTGAAAATATCGGCTCCTTATATTGTATTCCAGTTGCCACCACTATATGATATCCGCTATTGGCAAACTTTTCTTTAAGGCCATCATAGCTGTATACCGGAAGCCCGAGGTGCATCGTTCCATGCTTGGCTGGATTGTTATCGCAAAAACACACCGGCTCTATTCCGTGTTGACGTAAATATGTCCAGACACACCACGCAATTTCACCGGCGCCCCAAAGGACAACCGGAGCCGGTGAAGCCTTGATTGCATCAAAAATCTCTTCCTCTGCGTGTCTGACGTCCTTGATATGATCAATAAGCATCGCATGTTCTCCATTGATTTTGCTGTTTATACTGTTATATGTCTTTTATATTTTTAAAATTCTGAAAATAAATCATGCAGTACCAATCTGCTCAATCGACATCACTCATTACTGCTTCGCCGCAATTTTTCCACCGGAAACCCGTCGATATTGTCCCTGGTGTAATGGTCGCTCAGGTAGATATCGCACCGGGCGCATGAATAGTTTTCATGTTTACGGTCCTGCAACTGCATTTTCAGGAATTCGAACCAGCGGTCGGAATGCCAGATTTCCCGCAGCGTGTGTTCTTCCATATTATCCAGATTGGTTCCGCCGATAAAATCCACGCAGCATGGAGCAACATCGCCGTTGCTGCGGACAGCCATGGTGGTAAAACCCATGGGGCAGGCAATGCGTTTAGTGCTGTGCTGTTTAAAATCATTCGCCGCAACGCCGATTCCCTCCTGATAATAATTCTTCATGAAATCTGTATCGCCGGTTTTAATCCAGCTATGCGGCTTGTCAATATACACTTCATCAGCCACGTCCTGATACATTTGCACGAACCGGTCATTGGCTTCCCCGTACATATCCAGCATCTTGGCGCTGACAAACGGCTTTTCCGATCCATGCTGCTTCCTGATTTCCCGCAGCATCCGGAGATTCTCGTGGATGATGCGGATGTCTATTGGAGAACCGGTGACTTCCTCATGCTTGCTCTGGTCAGGGGCATAAATGGACACCCTGGCATAATCCAGCCGGTACTCAACCAGTTTTTCCGCAACGGCGCGGGTAAGCAGCGAAGCGTTGGTCGTGGTTTCAATCCTTTCGGCAATATCCGCTTCCCTGGCAATTCTCAGCATTTCGCAGAAGTCAGGGTTGATCAGCGGCTCGCCGTACAGACTGAGCTTCAGTACTTTAAGTCTGGGACCTTCCCATGCTTGTAATTGCTCAATAATTTTCCGGAACCGCGCCAGCGGCATATTCATCCGGTTGCGGGTGAAGTAATTGTCGCCCTTGATGCCTTGAAAACACTGAACGCACTTGAAATTGCAGCAACTGGACGGTTCTATAAGAACCGTAAACGGCTTCGGCAGCGGCAGCACCTCCATGAGGTTCTGCCGTTTAGTGGATTTCAGTGCGGTAAATGGGATCATGGCTTCAACTTCTCCACCGGAAAACCGTCTACGTTGTCCTCTTCCGGAAACAGTTTAAACCAGTCGCAATTAGCGCAAATCCGGTTTTCATGTTTACGGTTTTCAAGCAGCATTTTCCGGAACTCGAACATATTTTTGCCGTTCCACAATTCCTGCAGCGTACTCTCGTAGGAATTACCGATTTTGGTGCCTTTGGCCGGATCGTGAGTACACATCAGACAATCGCCGATGTTGTTGATCACCATCGCCATGAATGGCCGCGGACAGGCAATCCTGTCCTTGTTTAAGCTTCCCGCATATTCCTGATTGGCCTGAAGCTCCTTATCGCGGTCATGATAATACATGCTGACCAGGTCGTTGCCGCTGTAATTAGTGGCATTATGCACCTTTTCCAGTCCGATCTCATCAGCGATGCCGCGGTACAGATTGAAAAAGGTCTCATTTTCCTCGCTGTAGGTGTCAAACATTTTAACAAAGATATAGGGAACAGTCTTTCCATGCGCGTCGCGCATCTCCCGAAGACGCTTTATATTGTCACGGATCTTTTCCACATCGCAATTAGTTCTGGTAACTTCATGATGATGTTTATTTTCCGCCGCATATATTGAGAAGCGGATGACATCCAGACCGTATTCAATCATTTTTGCCGAGATTTCCTCCGTCATCATCGAACCATTGGAGAAAGTATCCACCCGCTCGGCGACATTCGCGGCTTTGGCAATACGCACCATCTCGCAAAATTCAGGGTTGACGAACGGCTCGCCGAGCATGGCCAGACGCAGCAATTTGAGCCGCGGCCCCTCCCATTCCTGCAATTCGCGAATAAGTTTCTTAAACAAGCTCATTTCCATGTGCCGCAACGGTTTTAAATCGTTGCGGGTGTTCTCACTGCCATGTACGCAAGGCGCACATCTGAAATTGCACAAGTTCGTCGGTTCGATAAAAAGCGACAGCGGTTTTTTTAGCGGCAGCATGTCGCGGAGCGGTTTCCGGTCATGTGAAATAATCGTAAATTTACTCATTTGACAAAATCCTCCTCGGTGAACACCTCATACCACGGAACCGGCAGTGGTTTGCCATAGCATTTGGTTAGATATTTATCGATAAAATTGCGGTCTTCGCCTGAAATGCACAACGGGTTGTACTCCTTGAAATGTCTTATGCTCATTCCGCGTTTTAAGATGTCACCGAGACTTTCCTCAAAAATACTGCCCAAAGAGATTGGAAGGAAGCCGCACGGAAGAATCTCCCCGCATTGTGTCAAATGCAAATTGGAATTGACACACCCGCATCCGCGGCTGATACCATATGTCGGAAACGTGTCGCGATGCAGTGACGGATATTGTTTGTTGACTTCCCGCAGATAGGCCGCGTCTTCTTCGTCTATCAGCACTTCATGTTTTCCCTCCCATTCACCAATTGGATGAGCAATCATCACATCGACCACAAATCCGTGTTCCTGGGCAAACTTTGCCATTTGCACCGTCCGGTCGGTGCGGCAGTTCTGGTGGGAGATGCAGGTTTGAATGACCACGTTAAGTCCGGCATCCCGGGCGTTGAACAATGCATCCATTGCCTTGGTATAAGCGCCTTCATGATCTCTATTCCTGTCATGCAGCTTTTCGTCAAAATCGTCAATGCTGATTTTAACTTTGTCCAAGCCCCAGCCTTTCAGTTTCGCAGCCATTTCCTTCGTTAAAAAATAGCCGTTCGTACTCATGGACAAATGAAATTTATCCGGCTGCAACGCGGCGATGACTTCTTTCAGGTCTTTCAGGATCAGCGGCTCCCCGCCGGAAAGAACAAGCTGACATAGCCCCAGTTCATGGGCTTCATCACTGAACTTTTTCAAATCAGCCGGAGTCAGTACGCGCGCTTTTCTGGTGAATTTTGAAATAAAACAATGTTTGCATTTAAAGTTACAGGCCAGGTTATAGCCAATATCCACGACAGGAGTGGCAAGTCCGGCCTTAAACCGCTCTTCCAGTTTAAGTATTTTCTCAAAAACCAGGGGTTTCTCTCTTTTAAGTTTTTCCCTTTTGGAATTCTCTATTTCTTTTTTGCACTTATTGCAGTCTTCCATCTTATCTATTTCTCCCTGTTTAAAATCCACTCCAGCAATTCCCAGACGCAGCCGTCGCCGCCGCGCGCCGTCAGATGCACTGTCGCCAGTTCTTTCACTTCAGGAATCGCATTTGACGGACAGGCTGACAAGCCGACCTGTTTAATCGCGGGAATATCATACTTGCCGTCGCCGACGTAACAGACTTCTTCAAGCATGAACCCGGTTTTTTGCAAAATCTCGTCAATGGCCGCCGGTTTGTCTTTACATCCGTTATAGAAAAAGTCCGGCTTGAAACGCGCATTGAAAAACAGCGTGATCGGGGTTGCTTCCCCGGTAATCAATCCCACTTTATATCCGCGGCGTTTCAATTCAAACACCGCGTCAATATCCTTGAAATCAATTGTCTTAGATTCGTTGCCGTTGGAATCCACCGAGACTTTGCCGTCAGTCAATACGCCATCTATGTCTAATAAAACCAGTTTTATCGTCAAAGACAGACTCCTTTCATATTATTCTTCACTTCCGCTTCATCCAGATAAGGCCACATGTCTTCAAGCGGCTTGGACATCATATTGCCGTCCGGCAGTTTAACCGCCTGTACACGCGGAGCGGTAAATTGCGAAGGTGCAACACGTATCCGGCAAAGCACCGGATCTTTTCCTGCAAGCACCCGTGTCATCGCACTTGCCAGCGCGTCCTGGCTTTCGACGGTCTCGGTCCGTATTCCATAGGCTTTCGCCACGGCGCACACATCCGGCAGCGTCAGTCCGCTGGACGGGTCCGAACCGACATAAAAGCCGCCAAACAGATTGCGCTGGGTTGCCATGATGCTGCCATAACCATTGTTGTCCCAGATAAACATCTTTACCGGCAATTTCAACCGCACAATGGTTTCCAGTTCCTGAATATTAAGCTGAAAAGCGCCGTCGCCATTGATCAGTATCGTCCGTCTGCGGTCATTGGCGATGCATGCGCCGATTGAATACGGCAGCCCAAACCCCATCGAGCCCAGCCCGGCAGCATTCCTGATTTTCTGGCCAAGTTTTACCCGCATTGCCTGATAGGTCACTTCGCCTGCGGCGCCGGAACTTTCGGGAACAATCACATCTTCGGCGGTAAGCTGCTTGAAGAGTTCATCGGTAAATACATAAAGGTTGATTCCGTCCGTGCATTTGCGGTATTCGTCAAGCACTACCGGATATTTGGCTTTAAGCCCGGCGCAATACGTCAGCCAGTCGTGGTTGCCGGAAGGAGAAAGTTCACTCTGTCTCGCATTCAGTTCCGACAGCATCTGTTTCACGTCAGCCACTATCGGCAAGGTGATATTTTTTATCTTGCGGATTTCTGATTCATCGATATCCACCATGACCTTCCGGGCATTGCGTCCGAAGTCCGCACTGTTAAAAGCGGTGATGCTGGGGTCCAGACGGCTTCCCATAATCAGCAGAAAATCGCTGTTCTGAACAATGAAATTAGCCGCCCGGTTTCCCATTAATCCCGGACTGCCGAAATTAAGCGGATGGCTGTAATCGAACATATCTATTGTTTTCCAGGTGAGCAATACCGGAATGGAATTTTTCTCCGCAAACTTGTATAATTCACACTGGGCGCCGGATAATTTCACGCCGTTGCCGACGAGAATAAGCGGACGCTTTGATGAATTCAACATATCAACGATCTGTTTTGCCGCGGAAGACACTTTGCCCTCTGTTACCGGTTCCGCTTCCGGAGTAAAGCCGCGAAGCGCGGATTCATCAATCGTCGCCGCCTGTACGTCGAGGGGAATGTCAAGCCATACCGGCCCCATGCGCCCGGTAGTGGCGCAATGCCATGCTTTTTCCAGGTGATAGCGTATTTCAGCAGGTTCCAGCACCATCGCCGCATATTTTGTAATTGGTGAAACGATTGAGACAATATCCACTTCCTGGGAGCCCATCTGCCGCACCCCGGTGCCAATTTTCAAGTCAGCGCGTTTCGCCTGGCCGGATATGAATAAACAAGGAGTGGAATCGATATAGGCGGCAGCGACGCCAGTCACCGTATTGGTGGCGCCCGGCCCGGACGTGACAATTCCGACGCCCGGTGTATTAGTGTGCTGTCCATAAGCCTCCGCCGCGATTGCCAGCGCCTGCTCGTGGAGAAAACACACATAATGCAAGTCGGGGTTCCTGCCGAGCGAGTCGTCAAGATGCATGGCGCCGCCGCCAGGCAGCATAAAGGTCTGCCTGACCCCCTTCGACACTAAAAAGTTCATCACATAATCTGAAAGTTTTATCATATCCGGCACACTATATATAGTTTTATTTAAACACTTTTCGGTTTACAATATTCTTGTTTTCCTGAAGCGCAAGGTGTTGTAACTTTATAACGGCAAAAAAGGCGGACCGGCAGCACGATTCTCAGCCGCGCATTTTTTTCCGAGTGGCAAGTTCCCGCTCCGTAAACGTGCGTATTCCGGTACCAAGGCAGCTCTCCATTGTGCGTATTTCTTTGACAATGGTTATCAGCTCAGCCGGCTCCACAGATGAACTTTGATCGGAGCCGTACATCTTCCGGTCAAGCGTGATATGCCGTTCAACCGAAACCGCACCCAGCGCCACCGCGCCCAGTGTGGCGGTATTACCCAGTTCATGACTGGAATAACCGACGTCGCAGCCGTAACGTTTGCGCAATTCAGGAATGAGCAGCAGATTGGCCTCATGGGGTTCCATCGGATAGATGGAAACGCAATGCAGCAGTTCAAACGGACATTTGTGTTTCCGGAAAATCTCCACCGCAGCGTCAATTTCCTCCCAGGTGCTCATGCCGGTCGCAATATAAGTATATCTGCCTTCTTCGGCGACGGCTTCAAGAATAGGCAGATTCGTCAATACCGGCGATGCTATTTTATTGTATTTCAGATTGTACTGACGCATAAATTTCTGGGCGTCCACGTCCCAGGCGGAGAAAAACCAGTCTATATTGCGCTCTTTACAATAATTGTCTATTTCATCATACTGCGCTTTACCGAATTCAAGACCTTCTTTTTGCGCGCGCTGGGTCGTTCCCCAGGGGCTTTGGCGGGGGGTATCAAGAAACTCACGGGTATAAACCTTATCAATCGTGCGTTTCTGAAACTTTACGGCGCTGCACCCGGCGAGCACCGCCACGTCAATCAGCCGCTTGGTAATGTTCATATCCCCGTTATGATTTATTCCTATCTCGGCCGTGATAAAAACATTTTTAACTGACATTTTTCCATCCTTTGATTTTAATATATTGAACCAGTTGACTGATTATGCTTATTTGTATTTCCCAATGATTCCGTATTGTTGCTGCGGAAACGATCCAACTTTATTTATTCCCTCCATGATTAAGAAAATCGCTGATCTTAAGAATCATGTAATCCAGCATTTCACCGGTCATTCCCGGATACAATCCGATCCAGAAACTGTCCTTCATTATTTTATCCGTATTATCCAGCTTTCCGGATATCCGGAAATCCTTTCCTGCCTTTAGTGTATCAAAACATGGATGCCGGGTCAAGTTGCCGGCAAAAAGATTCCGGGTTTGTATCCTGTTTTTTTCGAGATATTCAACAATTTCGTTGCGACGGAAACCAATTCCGTCTCGCAGCGTGATCAGAAATCCGAACCATGACGGATCGCTTTCCGGCAATGCGTGCGGCAGAATGAAATACTGATCAAACGCTTTGAGCCCGTCAAAAAGCTTCCGGAAATTGTATTTGCGCTTTTCAACAAAATCAGGAACTTTCTCAAGCTGTGCGCACCCGACAGCCGCCTGCATGTCCGAAACTTTCAGATTATAACCGAAATGACTGTACACATATTTATGGTCGTAACCGAAAGGCAGCGTCCCGTATTGTCTGGCAAAGCGGCACTTGCAGGTATCGTCTTTACCGCTTTCGCACCAGCAGTCGCGGCCCCAGTCACGCATGGAGAGCATGATTTTATTCAACAACGGATCATCGGTATAAACCGCCCCCCCCTCGCCCATCGTCATGTGATGCGGCGGATAAAAGCTGGAAGTGCCGATATCGCCGAAAGTGCCTGTGAATGCATCGTCGTAACGCGAACCGAGCGCATCGCAATTGTCCTCAATCAGCCACAAACCGTTTTCGCCGCAGAATTCTTTGACGGCATTGATATTGAACGGATTGCCAAGCGTATGCGCCAATATCACGGCTTTAGTTGCCGGCGAAAGCGCAGTTTTCATACATTCGACGTCAATATTGGCGGTATCCGGTTCCACATCGACAAAAACCGGGACCGCGCCGTACTGGATGACCGGAGCAACGGTTGTCGGGAAACCAACTGCAACAGTAATAACTTCATCACCTCTGCAAATCCTGCGTTCGCCCAAAAGCGGCGAAGTCAATGCCATAAAAGCCAGCAGATTGGCGGAAGAACCGGAGTTCACCAGCAATGCAAACCTGATGTCCAGATACTCCGCCAGGCGCTGTTCGAATTCACGGGAATAGCGTCCATAGGTGAGCCAGAATTCCAGGCTGGAATCCACCAGATTGACCATTTCGCGTTCGTCAAAAACCCGTCCGCCGTAGTTGACTTTTGATTTGCCCGGAATGAACTCCCGTCCGGAATTGGCGTGCGTCAGATGATAATATTCCTTTACCTGTTCCAGAATATTCTGCTTCAATTTTTCCGCTTGCGCTACTTTGTCCATTCGAGATGCTGCCCTTCCGCGGCTTTAATATAAAGTCCAATGTCTTCATCAGACAGAATCGCACTGTTTTCATAAAACTCACGGTACCAGTTGGCGGTACGGGCAAAAGTCGTCGCACTGTCCCAGGCTCCATGCCATTTCAGGAACGTCGCAGCCTTGGAACAGTCCAGTTTAAGCACCCCGGCCTCATGCGGCTGTTCCGGGCTGCCGGGTACGGAATAACTTACGTCAGGCCAGGCGAGCTTCATTCTTTCAACAACTTCCTTGACCGCAATTACTTCCGCATCATCCGGACCAAAATTCCAGGCGCCGGAAAATTCCGGCTTGCCTTCCAGCAGTTTCTGACCAAGTTGCAGATAACCGCTGAGCGGCTCCAGCACATGCTGCCAGGGGCGCACAGCATGAGGATTGCGGATCTCCACAGTTTTACCCTGGGCGGCCGCTTTCATGATATCCGGAATAAGCCGGTCAGCCGCCCAGTCTCCGCCGCCGATGACATTGCCGGCGCGGCAACTGGCAAGCAGCGTATGATGTTTACGTCCGTATTCAGAAGGATTGAAAAAAGAATTTCGATAGGAGGCGGCAACCAGTTCGGCACAGCCTTTGGAGGCACTGTACGGATCATAACCGCCCATGGCGTCATTTTCGCGGTATCCCCACACCCATTCACGGTTTTCATAACATTTATCACTGGTAATATTGACGATTGCACACACAGAACTGCAACGGCGGCAGACGTCCAGGACATTGACCGTGCCGATGACATTGGTTTCAAATGTTTCCTTCGGCTGGGTATATGACAGTCTGACCAGCGGCTGCGCCGCCAGGTGAAAAACAATCTCCGGGGAGAAATCAATAAATACCCGCTCCATTTTTTCAGGGTCAAGTATGCAGCCGTTGATGGAATTTATATCCGGCGAGATCAGATCATAGTGACTGGGTGTTGTCGGCGGCGGCAGGGCATAACCTGCAACCTCCGCGCCAAGCTTTTTCAGCCATAACACCAGCCAGGACCCCTTGAATCCGGTATGCCCGGTCACAAGTACTCTTTTGCCGGAATAAATATTGCCAAACATTTACCATGCCTCCGTCCACGGAGCCTTACCCGCCTGCCACAGCGAATTAAGCAGCGTATGCTCCCGCGGCGTATCCATGCACTGCCAGAACCCTTCATGCTTGTAAGCTTCCACCTGACGGTCGGCAGTGGCGCTAATCATTGGCGTGTGTTCAAAAAACACATCCTCGTGTTCGGGAATATAACGATTGATGAAGCTTTTTTTCAAAACCATAAAACCACCGCTGACATAACCCTCATTCGGCGGTTTCTCATTGAATCTGTTCACCAAATCGCCGTCTATTTCCAGTTCGCCGAATCGTCCGGACTGATGGACCGCCGTAAGCGTCAACAGACGGCCATGTTTCAAATGGGTATTATACAGGGTTTTAATATCTATATTTGCTACAGCATCACCGTAAGTGAGAAAGAAATCTTCGTCGCTGTCCCGGAGATACTTGCCGGCGCGGCTGACGCGCCCGCCGGTCATAGTTTCCAACCCGGTATTCACCAGCGTAACTTCCCACTTCTCCTCTCCCGAATGATTGTGGTATTCGATTTTACCGTGCTGTCCGAGAGAGACGGTGATATCGGCGGCATAAGCATGATATTTCAAAAAATAATCAATGAAACATTCCCGCTTGTAACCCAGGCAGAGAATAAATCTGGTGACACCGAATGCGGCATAAGTTTTCATGATATGCCAGACAATTGGCTGCGGACCGATCGGCACCATCGGCTTAGGCAGCAGCTCAGTTACATCCCGCAATCGTGTTCCCATACCCCCGCAGAGGATCATTGCCGGAGGCATTTCTTTCGTTCTTTGTTCTTTTTTCATAACAGGCCCTTTACCCAAAACAAACCGAATATCAGGAGTTTATGATTATTGTAAATCGCCCGGTTTTTCCGGGCTATGTAATTTAAGTGTCCGTAAAATAAAAATCAACTTCGATTAACTGAAATATCCCAAACAGATTTTGGTATAATACCAGGGCGGATATCCAGGATTCAATTCCCGGCCATGCTTCCGGTGTCACTGACGGCTTTTTTCTGCGGAATGTCATCGCGGAGCGATGAAATAGACTTTTCAATATTGCGGGGCAGACAGAATTGCATTTGAGCCAGAATCAGTTCAGCCGCAGTCGTTTGCCGCCTGGCCGCTTCACTCTTAATTGCTTCTTTTAACTCATTCGACATTGAAATTATGATCGAATGCTCAAGTCCTTCACCCATACTCTATAATCCGTAAAATATAACTGTTTATATAATATAGGTTTATCTATATAAAAGTCAATCTGCGAAATTTAGTTGCCTTTTTTATCTTTTATGTGTATAATAATTAGTATAAAGAGGATATTAATAAAGCGGGGGGGATTTTAATATGTCAGAAATTGGCGCTAAAATCAAAAAGTTGCGCAAATTAAATAACTGGACCCAGAAGATACTTGAGAAAAAAACTGGAATTCCTCAGGGCCAGATATCTGATTATGAAAGCGGGAAAGAAAATCCCAAACTGGATAAAATTATTAAATTTGCACAGGCATTCGGAGTTTCTGTCGCAGTACTGGACGAAACCCTGATGGGCATCGCCGGTTCTGAGAACGATGACATCTGTCTCTGCCGCGGATTCGACAGCGCCGGGAAACGTATTCTTGGAAAAATCAGGATGCTTTCAGAAGATGAACGGTGGGAATTGTATGACCATATCGTCAAAAATATCCAGAATGACTCCGGGCTGTCTCTGGAAAACGAATAGAAATCATCCGCCGTATAAAAATTTAATGGATTTTTTCCACAAATCCTGCTCGGCGACTTAAAAATTATTTTTGCATACTGGAATATTTCAGCATTAAGCCTTATAATCTAAATTGTGTGGTATTTAATATTAATGGATTTCCGGATCAGGATTATGTGAATTAGTTATGCGATATGGAATAATTAGCGATATACATAGCAACATAGAAGCGTTGGTTGCCTCTTATGAAGGATTGCTTGAATGCGATTGCGACAAGATTATCTCGCTCGGAGACGTAGTCGGTTACGGACCTTCGCCATCCGAGTGCATAGATTTTGTCATAAGGCATGACATACAGTCGCTCAAGGGGAATCACGACGCATACACGGTGGACATCTCCGACGGTAAAGGGTGGGATGTCCAGGAATATGTGCGCAAATCGATTCTATGGACCAGAACCATGCTGCGCAAAGACCAGATCGAATGGCTGCGGGGACTGCCCTATACTGTAAAATTGAATAATCTGCAGTTTGTCCATGCTTCAATGGAAACGATGGACGGCGAGTACTGGCCCTATGTTCTGGACCAGAAAACCGCGCTTTTTCATTTCTATCTGCAGGAAACCGATATTGCATTCTGCGGCCATATCCACATCCCGCTGCTGTTCACTTACCGCAAAGGCGGCATTGTCATGGAAATGTTGAAAGAGAAGGAACTTTGCGAAACCGGGGTTAAATATCTGGTGAATCCGGGCGCTGTCGGTCAGCCCCGTGATTCTGACTGGCGCAGCTCCGCGGCAGTTTATGATTCCAGCACCCGGAAGGTTATTCCGGTCAGAGTCGAATACGATGTCGCTGCCACGCAGGAGAAAATCCGCCAGGCCGGACTCCCGGTAGTTTTAGCCGAACGCCTCTCCCGCGGCTGCTGATCTTCAAGCTATTTGCCAGTCAGCGCCAGATTTTATCAAATTTCCGTATGAAGATGAAAACGGTGGCGCCGAAAATGACCATGGACACAAAGAATGCCAGATATCCGAAAAAAGGCCTGACGCCGATGGATTCGCACATGCCCGTCAGTTCCGACATTCCGCCGACTCCGGTGAAGAACGTCGGCAGCGCTATTGCAATGACCAGTGCGTTCAAATTCTTCATCATGACGTTCAGATTGTTGCCGACTACGGAGCCGCGGGCATCCATCAGCCCGGAGAGAATGTTGGTATAAGTATCCGCCAGCGACTGACATTGCTTGTTGTCAATCATGATGTCGTCCAGCGTCTCGATATTATCCTGGCTGAACCCGATCCTGGCGGCGTTGACTTTCAGCTTGTCGAGTACCGTTGAATTGTCATTGATGGCATTCAGAAAATAGACGAGGCTCTTCTCCAGAGTGAACATATTCAGGAAATACTTGTTGTCCATGGACTGGTTCAGCTTGGTTTCGATTTCATCGGAAATCATATTGATTATCTTAAGGTGCGAAATGAAATGATCAATTGCCGTATGGATAATTTTGATCAGCACATCGGAAACTGTCTTGATGTTGTTTGACATTTTGGATTCGAACAGCGATACATGCTCCGCAGTTATGATTATGAGCTTGTCTTTGAAGACAAACAGTCCTATCGAAAGGACTTTGAACAGCAAATTGTCGGCGGCTGAATAATTTTTCGGCACTTTCAGGATGATGATGACGCATTTTTCCTGGTATTCCAGGCGGCCGATCTCGTCTTTATCCGTGGCCGACCGCAAGTCATGCTCGTCTATTTCATGAACTTTTTCCAGCTCCATGAGTTCGTCCGCCATCGGCTTTTCGTATAAAATAACTTCGCCGCCATCGGCATCGGGCAGAAGTTTGCCGTCTTTAATTCTCAGATAGGTCTTCATAAGACCAAACCTCCGCGTTATGCAATATTTACGGTTTTCTGGCAGTAACCGCGAAAAATCCCGGCAGCGCGTCGCGTCCGGTATCGGCCAGCGTATCGTATTTTTTGATATCCGTAAATCCCGCCTGCAAAAGCATCTCCCTGAGCTCGTCCAGCTTGTATGCCTTGATCGAGGTGGAACAGCGGGTGACCTCGGCGGTTCCGGCATCAACAATGAATACGCGCTCAACCGCCACTTGCTGCTTCTCCAGCCAGAATGTCTCTTTCAATACCAGATGCGGACTGTCGGAAAACAGACCGGAAACGCCGCCGCTCCAGAACATGCCCTTTGTGCCGACGGTTTTAACATATTCGAACGTTGACGGCTCGATCAGCAGTATGCCGCCAGGCTTCAGGGCAGTGAAAGACTTTTCGAGAATTTTCGCCGCATCTTCCGGAGAAAAGACGTTGAATTCGCCGAACAGCAGCATGGCCAGGTCAAAATCACTGCCATATTCAGCGGTCTTGATATTATCCAGCACGTAATCCGGCTTAACCTGCATCGTTCCGGACTGGGCGATGGCATATTCAATCGACGCCGGCGAAAAATCTATTCCTTTGCATTCACAGCCAATTGCCGCCAGGCGGAAAGTGTAAAGACCGGGGCCGCAGCCCAGATCCAGAACCCTGCCGGGCTGTTTATTCAGCAAACTCTGAAAAATCCATTTGGCGTGCCGGTCGATAATGGAAAATCTGCGGCTGGCCCAGTCGTGATCCTGGGAAAGGTGCTCCTGCAGCATGCGGCGGCTGAACCGCGGCTCATCCCAGGGAATTTTCTCGCCTTCCGCCCATGGCGCCGGCGGCAGTTTCCGCCCGATGATATCTTTTATCGCAAGATGGTTTTCCATAATGTTCTTTGCACTTTACGTCGGTGAATTATTCATATACAAAAAAACGGCGGCAACTATGTGCCGCCCGATGTTACTTTAACGGAATAACATTTTTGGCTCCGGGAGCCGCCGGAACCGGCAGCGGCGGCGAGGTTTGAACGGTAGGATCTTTTACCGGAGCTTTCGCGGCGGCCGCTTTCTGCTGCTTTTCAATGATTTCCCTGGTCGCTTTGTGGACTTTCATCATAATTTCGGAGCGCAGTTTAAAGGTCAGACCCGTGGATTTCTGTTGAATTTCAGGCTGCTTGTCAACAAGCTTTTTGCCGATCGGAGAATCATAAAATTTAATGAGCGCATCCAGTTCTTCCGCGGAAAAAGCTTCGGCGTACAAGTTGACAAACGATTCCTTCAGATTATTCCAGCTCATTTCCTTGTTCATCAATTCAGTGGCTGAACGGTTAATTTCCTCAGCATCCTGCTGCGATTTGCCTTTCAACTGCCGGGACAGCACATCCATCTGAGACTTCTTTATCTGGTCAAAATAACGGGTGACGCTGTCACCGATTTTCAACGTGGGTATCAATTTCTCGGCAAGTTCTTTGCGTTTAGCCAGATCGGCGGCGGCGGCTTCCTGTTTCGCCTTGTCACCTTCAGGACATTTGCTGTCTGCTTTCTTTTCAACCGATGAACAACCGGTTATTAATAGCACACAGACCATCGCCGACATGGCACACAGATACTTTCTCATATCATACTCCCTGGTTTTATTTTCAACTGCATCTTAAGCTCATTAAAAAATGCACAACTTTTAAACAAACATACAGCTCATTTTTAATAATTCAAGCAGGTGTCACTACTTGGCCTGCCGCAGGCTGTGGATCAACGCCGCCTCTGCACATTCCGGATACTGCCGGTCAGCATTCTGGACAGCTTTCTGCACATTCTGGACACCGGCTCCGCACAACAATTTTGTAATTGTGGTCCTTTGGGGCCTATGGGCCATTTTGGACAGCCGACTCCGACACTTTGGACACATGCTCCGCTCAACGGTTTTCGAAATCCGGGTCCCATGGGTACTATGGGGCTTATGGGTTTTGGACAACCACTCCGAGATTTTGGAGTATCGCTGAGCACAATGTTTTTCAGTTTTGCAATCATTCCGGACATTCTGGCCCCTCGTTCTGCATTTCCAGCGTTCACAACTTTTCTTGCT
>Ga0172379_10004370_pt1 | contig 21008 bp, 18 predicted proteins | sample GrowelOW334metaG_FD_119756 | JGI IMG/M metagenome (GOLD analysis project Ga0172379, IMG submission 119756) | Groundwater microbial communities from an aquifer near a municipal landfill in Southern Ontario, Canada - Groundwater well OW334 metaG | ecosystem: Environmental > Aquatic > Deep...
AAAACGCCCGCCGAGGCGTTCATGCAAGAGCTCAAAAAACAAAAATGCCACGAGGATGTGGTATTATTACAAGAGAAAGTATTAATTTGATTTTGCGGTCGGATTGAGGGGTGCGGGTAGGCCCCAAGTTTCTAGAATATCTATATCACATTTATATAATTTTGTCAAGTTTTGTGTGGGTTGGGATTTGCTATAATGAATAATGCGAAAGAAATTCAAGGCAGGGATAGTATTATCAGTATTGGCTCTGGTGATCGGGTTTTTTTATGTATACAAATTTCCGATGGCAAAAAAAATGACCTACGGAGCGGCCTTTTCCCAGAAACACAGCCAGGATATGGGGCTGGATTGGCGGGAGAATTATCTTGCCTTGCTTAACGACCTGAAAGTAAGCCACATTAAGCTGGCGGCGCATTGGGACTTGTTGAATCCGCGGGACGGAGTCTATGATTTTTTCGATCTTGATTGGCAATTGGAGCAGGCGCGGGCGAGCAATGCCAAAGTGATGCTGGCGATCGGCATGAAGACGCCGCGCTGGCCGGAATGCCACGTGCCGGAGTGGGCCAAGGGAATCGGCAAAGCCGGACAGCAGGAGAAGATTTTGGAAATGCTGGAGGCCATGGTAACCCGCTATGGCAATAACCAAGAGATTGCTTCTTGGCAGGTTGAGAATGAGCCGCTTTTCCGGTTCGGCGATTGTCCGTGGATAGACAAGGATTTTCTGGCCAAGGAAGCGGCGCTTGTTAAAACCCTTGACGGAAAAAATCGACCGGTGGTAATATCTGATAGCGGAGAGGGATCGTGGTGGTTTAATGCCGCCAAAATCGGCGATGTTGTCGCCGTGACAATGTACCGCCGGGTTTATTTCCATGAATTGAAAACCTATGTAACTTATCCGATACCGCCGGCATTCTATGGCGTTAAGGCTAAGATAATCGATCTTGTTTTTGGAAAACCGGTGGTCTGCGGCGAACTTCAAGCCGAGCCATGGGCGGCCAACCAGCTTTATGATGGAGGCGCTGGCGATGCCAAGACGATGAGCCTTAAGCAATTAAAGGAAAATATCGGATTTGCCAAGAATACGGGTTTTGACACATTATATTTATGGGGTTCGGAATGGTGGTATTGGATGAAGGTGAAACACAACCAGCCGCAATTCTGGGAAGAAGCCAAGAAACTCTGGCAATAAAAAGCGTAAAGTGTAAAGCGAAAAGCGTAAAGTAAAAAGCGGAATTCCTGCTTTTAACTTTGCACTTTAAGTTTTACGCTTAATACAATGTCAATGTATGACCTTGACCAATCTGAGAACAAGAGTGTTTTTAATTTACAGCCTTCGGGAGGGAAGAAAAAAGCTTCAAAAGTGATCGTTGCTATCCTTGCATTGGCCGCCGCGTTCGTGCTGGGCGCAATATCGTACGGCCAGCTCGGTTCGTTTACCAAACAATTCAACTTTTCGCTTCCGGAAATTTCAACGCCGAAGGCGGCGGTTCCGGCGGCAACCGCCTGGCAGGAATACGCGCCCCAGACCACGCAAGAGGAGGCGGTGATCAAGGTGGTCAAAGATTATTCGCCGGCGGTGGTTTCGATAATCATTACCAAGAATGTTCCGGTTTACGAACAATATTATGCTTCGCCGCAGCGCGGTTACGATCCGTTCGGTTTTTGGGATAACTTTCAAATTCCGCAGATCCGCCAAAAAGGTACCCAGGAACAGGAAGTGGGCGCCGGAACCGGGTTTATAGTTTCCGAGGACGGGATCACGGTGACCAATAAGCACGTGGTGAGCGATACGGCCGCGGAATATACCGCGATCACTGCCGATGGCAAGAAATATCCGGCCAAAGTACTGGCGTTGGATCCGAACCAGGATTTGGCGGTAGTGAAGATAGCTCCCGAAGCCGGACAAAAATTTCCCGCGGTAAAATTGGGCGATTCTTCCAATTTGCAAATCGGGCAATCGGTGATTGCCATTGGCAATGCCTTGGGAGAGTTCAATAATACGGTTTCCGTAGGCGTAATATCCGGGTTGCAGCGGTCGATTACGGCCGGAGGCGGCGGCCGGAGCGAAACTTTGGAAAATCTCATCCAGACCGACGCGGCGATTAACGAAGGCAATTCCGGCGGGCCGCTCCTGAATCTGAAAGGAGAAGTGATCGGCGTAAACACCGCGATCGCGAGCAATGCCCAGAACGTGGGTTTTGTGCTTCCGGTTAATGCCGCCAAGAGGGATATCGAGCAGGTTAAAAATACCGGCAAGATAACTTACGCGTATCTGGGAGTTTATTACACGGTCGTGGACGGCGGGATCCAGAAACAAAACGATCTGGCGGTGGATTATGGCGCTTGGGTTACTGCCGGGGAAACGGGATCGGCGCAAAAAATAGAGCCGGTGGTCGGCGGTTCGCCAGCCGAGAAAGCCGGAATAAAAGACCAGGACATCATTCTTGAGATCAATGGCGAAAAGATAACCAAAACGAGTCCGTTATCGCAAATCATTGCAAAATATAACCCCGGTGATAAAGTAACCTTGAAAGTCCGGCGCGGTGCAAGCGAGATTAATTTGGAAGTAACGCTGGGAGACCGGAGCGAAAATCAATGAATTTCTAATTTCTAATTTTAAATTTCTATTAAATTTCTAATTTCTAATTTTTAAACGGGATTGTTTCCCGTTTGAAAATTGAAAATTGTTTCATTGAAAATTCAATGAAAATTAGAAATTGAAAATTGAAAATTGTTTTAAGGCATGAACTCAGCCGCTAATTTTACCCATAAAGCGCAGGAAGCGATCCTCTACGCCCAGGATCTGGCGCGCGAAAAGGGACAGCAGCAGATTGACGCGCTTCATTTGCTGGTGTCTTTGCTTTCCCAGGATAAGAGCCTGGTGCTCAACTTGCTTGAGCGTCTTGGCGTTGAAGCCGAAGGCCTGAAGAAAAAAGCGACGGCAGGTTTGATGAAATTGCCGGTGATCGCTTCGCCGCAGGCGTTCGGGCAGTTTTACCTGACCCAGGACATGGCCAAGGTTTTGGAAACCGCGCGCGAGGAAGCGTCGAAGATGGGCGACGAATTTATTTCCGTGGAACATCTTTTCCTGGCGTTGCTGGGTACCCAGACCAAGGCCAAGGAAATTCTCGATAAGGCCGAATTTATCCGCAGCGAGGGAGGATTCCCGGTTCCGGAAACGGGCGGGATCGACCACGAAGCGGTATTGAAAGAACTGGTGAAGATCCGCGGCGGCCAGCGCATTACCGATCCGGAACCGGAATCGAAATACCAAGTTATTGAAAAATACACGCGCAATCTGACGACAATGGCCCGCCAGGGGAAAATGGACCCGGTGATCGGCCGGGATAACGAAATCCGCCGCCTGATGCAGGTTTTGAGCCGCCGCACCAAGAATAATCCAGTTCTGATCGGTGAAGCGGGCGTGGGCAAGACCGCGATTGTCGAAGGACTGGTTCAGCGCATCGGTTCGGGTGCGGCGCCGGAAAGCCTGCGCGACAAGGAAATCATTTCCCTTGATCTGGGCGCGCTTATTGCGGGCACCAAATACCGCGGCGAATTTGAAGACCGCGTCAAAGCGCTGTTGCGCGAAATGGACCGCGCCGCCGGCCGGTATATTTTCTTTATCGATGAACTGCATACCTTGGTGGGCGCGGGCGCGGCCGATGGCACGATCGATGCTTCAAATCTTTTGAAGCCGGCGTTGGCGCGCGGCGAATTGAAAGCGATCGGCGCCACGACTCTGAAGGAATACCAAAAATACATTGAAAAGGATCCGGCCTTGGAACGGAGATTCCAGCCGGTATTCGTGGCCGAGCCGTCGATTGAGGATGCCAAAACTATTTTATTGGGATTGAAGGAAAAATACGAGTTGCATCACGGCGTGAAGATCGATGAAAAAGGCTTGGAAGCTTGCGTCGAGCTTGCTTCGCGTTACATTCCGGACCGTTTCTTGCCGGACAAGGCAGTGGATCTGATGGATGAGGCGATGAGCTCGTTGCGTTTGGATATCGAGTCGGAGCCGATCGAATTTGAAAGATTGCGCAAGGATATCCAGCGCTTGGAGGTTGAACAGGAGGCGATCAAGAACGATAAGGACGATAACAGCATCCGCCGCCTGAAGGCGATCAGCCGGGAATTGGCCGATCTTAGGGAAAAGGCCGGCGTGGTTGAGGCGAAATGGCGTTCGGAAAAAGAGACCATCGGTAAGATAAAAGGCTTAAAAAAACAATTGGAAGAATTCCGGTTTGAAATCGAAAAGGAAGAGGGGCACGCAAATTTGCAGCGGGTGGCCGAGTTGAAATACGGAAAAATTCCCCAATTGACAAAAGATTTGAAAACCGCGGAAAAGAAACTGGCGCGTTTCCAGAAAGACCGGCCGATCCTCAAGGAAAAGGTGACGGCCGAGGATGTGGCCAAAGTTGTTTCGAGATGGACCGGTATACCGGTGATGCGCTTGCTGGAAGGGGAGGCGCGCAAATTACAAAATCTGGAAGGTATTTTGGAAAACCGGGTGGTGGGCCAAAAAGCGGCGATTGTCGCGATCTCGAACGCGATTCGCCGGGCCCGCGCGGGGATTGCCGAGGAAAACCGGCCGCTGGGATCGTTCATGTTTTTAGGGCCGACCGGCGTGGGCAAGACCGAGACCGCCAAAGCCTTGGCGGAATTCCTGTTCAATGACGAGAACGCGCTGGTGCGCTTGGATATGTCCGAGTACATGGAAAAGCACACGGTTTCCCGGATATTGGGTTCGCCTCCGGGCTACGTGGGTACGATGAAGGCGGCCAGCTGACCGAAAAAATCCGCCGCCGCCCGTATTCGGTGGTGTTGCTCGATGAGATCGAAAAAGCCCATCCGGAAGTATTCAACATCCTGCTTCAAATATTGGAAGACGGGCGGTTGACTGATGCCAAGGGAAGGCAGGCGTCGTTCAAGAACGCGATCATTATCATGACATCCAACATCGGTTCGGAGATCATTGCCAAGGAAGCGGGGTTGGGTTTCTCGGTACAAACCGCCGCGGACGCAACCAAAGAGAAGCTTCATGAAAAAGTAATGGCGGTATTGAAAGAAGCGTTCCGTCCGGAATTCCTGAATCGCATCGATGAAATCGTAATCTTCAATTATTTGGGCAAAGAAGAGATCAAAAAGATCGTTGACCTTGAATTAAACAAGGTCGAAAAGCGTTTGCGCCATAAGAATATCAGCATTGCCGTGACTGAAATTGCCAAGGAAGTGCTTGCCCAGCGGGGATTCGATTCCAACCTGGGCGCCCGGCCTTTGCGCCGCGTCATCCAGAAGCTGGTTTTGGACGCGCTGGCGTTAAAGATCGTTTCCGGCGATGTCAAAGAAGGCGACAATATCCTGGTGGATGCTGCGGATAACGAAATCGTGATAAAATCGCCCGAGAGATCAATGCCTAAGCCGCGTAAAACCGTGAAAGTTGCGGCATAACCATGGCAGGGTGTAGTATATAAATAGATGAAAATATTTAAATTGTTATTGGCAGTGTTGGCATCGATCATTGCCGGGATTTTGGGTGGGTTCGCGTCTTTCTCGTATCTGATCGGGAACTCGTCTTTCTATTCCGGGACCGGCCTGAATTTCTCGCCGGTGCGCGTGATCGAAAAGCAGGTTACGGCCATTCAGGAGAATAAAGCTCTCAAAGACGCGGCGGCAAAAGTTGCCAATGTCTCGGCCGGTATCAAGGTTACCGGCGCGAAAGGCGCGGTTTCTTATGGATCAGGGGTGATTTTCACTTCCGATGGCTTGGTGGCGACCCCTTACAGTCTTTTCCCGCCGGGAGCGGAAGCCGAAGTCATTGTCGGCGGAAAGAAGGCGGCTTTCGAGGTGGTGAAAAGGGACAAAGAAAAAAACTTGGTGATATTAAAATTGGAAAACTCGAACTGGCCGACTGCCAGCTTTTACCAATTTGACAATTTTAAATTGGGGGAAAGGATTTTCCTGTCCGGGAAGCTGGTCTCCGGTGCCAATTTCGTCAACGAGGGCGTGGCGCGTGATTTTACCGCTGATATTATCAACACCAGCATCACCGAGAAAACAGAGGCGGCGGGCAGCCCGGCGTTCGACATTGAAGGCAACATCATGGGTATCGCGACCGTCGATAAGGCGGGCTGGGTGAGCGTAGTTCCGATCACAGCTATCAAATCTTTAAGCGGCCTATAGCTTATAAATCTTACCTTTGATTAGCCAAAAACCGCGGAAGCGGTTTTTGCGTTAATTATCGGGGTTGGTTATAATATATAAATGATTTTTTTCGATATTGAGAGAAAATACATTATCGCGGCAGTCTTATTGTTGATCGGCTTATTGGCGGGTGGGTTTATCCTATTCCGCCAGAAAAATGCCGCCGGGTTTTTTGCGGCCCAGATAAGCCGGACCTTTGGCGGCGGCCAATGGGCGGAAATAAAACCGCGCGTCGGCAATGACGCGGGCGCGGGCGAGGCATCCAAGGAAAATAATGGCGGTGATACCGGTGATGCGTCCCAAGAAAAGAAAGCCGCCAAGGCGGAAAAACCGGCGGTAATCTGGTGCGCTCAAAAGAATAGCGATCGGTTCAATAAGAAAGTTATAATCAATGAGGTATCATGGATGGGTAGCGCGCAAAGTTACAGCGATGAATGGATCGAGCTGAAAAACATGACGTTGGCCGATATCGATCTTTCGGGATGGCAATTGCAGAATAAAAGCCAAAAAATAAAAATATCCTTTGGCGGAAGCGAGGTTCTGCCCGCATCCGGATTCTATCTGTTGGAAAGGACGAACGATGATTCGGTTCCGGGCGTAGCTGCGGACAAAGTTTATACCGGGAGCCTGGGGAACTTGAAGGAGGCTTTATACCTTTTTGACGGCGGTTGCGTGGTTGAGGATTTGGTGATTGCTGCCGGCAAATGGCCGGCCGGAGATAATACCACCAAAAAAACCATGATCCGCGCACAGGACTTGTCATGGCAAACCAGTATCCAGCCCGGCGGCACGCCAAAAGCGGAAAATCAATGAATACGCGCAAGCAGTTGCAAGGCGGAACCTTGCCGAAACTTGGTTCGGGGATTTTTTGAGATTTTGATTTTTCCGTAAAACAGTGTAAAAAAAAGAGTAATAGGGTTGTATTATGATTGGCTGATGCTTGGTTCATAACGGGGGGGTAACATTATGGATAAAAATACTTTTATACAATTGTCGAAGAGTGCTTATCAATTGACGCTTTTTTTTCCGAACAAAGAGCCGTTGCGTTACAAAATAAGGGAAGTTGCCAACGATATTATGTCCGGTTTCATAATCAAGGAGAATGATTATTTGGGCGACTTGAAAGCCCAGATAGATGTCATCGACGGTTATTTTGAAATTGCCATGGCGCAGGATTGGACTTCGCCCGCGAAAATAAAAGAACTTAAGGATAATTATTTGCGCGCCGGTTTTGCTCTGGAGGAACTTCGGTCAAACCGCGAGATCGAGACTAAACCCGCCGCCGAAGAAAAGAGGACGGGTTTCATCATGGTGCCGGAGGCGGCGAAAACCGGTATTATCCCGCCATTGCCGCAAAGCATTATTGAACCGCCCGCGTATTTGAAGCCAATGGTGGTTCCCGAACCCGTATTGCCGCCTGTGGCAAGGATAGAGGAAGTGGGCCAAGCCTCAGCCAAGGCTCGTGAAGAAGCGGGTGAAGAAGAGCAGGATATTGCCGGAGAGGAAGATAACTCGGCGCTTACCGGGAGCCAGATACTGCGGCAGAACCGGATTCTTGAGTTTTTGAAGCAGAAGGGCGGCGCCCAGGTTTGGGAGATACAAAAGATATTCCCCAGCGTGAGCAAGCGCACGATCCGCCGCGACTTCCGGTCGATGTTAAAGCAGGGGGTGATTGAGAGGACCGGGGAACGCAATACGACCGCGTATAAGCTTAAAGTTAATCTTTCCTAACCGGAAAGCCTAACTTTAACCTCCCTAACCGGAAAGCTTAAAATTAATCTTTCTTAACCGGAAAGTCTAACTTTAACCTCCCTAACCGGAAAGCTTAAAATTAATCTTTCTTAACCGGAAAGTCTAACTTTAACCTTCCTAACTGGAAAATTGAAAATCACTCTTTCTTGACGCTTAGTATTTGCGCAATTTTTCATAATATAAATTAACCTGTGTCAAGGGCATTTAGCTTGATTTTTTTTGAAAATTAGGCTATAATGATAGATAGGACATATTATTATCCGCCCAATGGAAAAGGCGGCAATCTGTGTTGTTCTCAAAGTTAAAATAAGATGGACAAATCCCAGGAAAAGTTCAGCTTAATATATGACAGTTGTGCGGAAAAAATCTACCGATTCGTGTTTTTGCGCGTGAATTCCAGAGAAGCGGCGCAAGATTTGACCTCGGAGGCTTTTACCAAGTGCTGGGAGAGTTTTAAAGAAAACCCGGATGGAATAGAGAATCCGCGGGCTTTTGTGTACAAGATCGCCCGCAACTTGGTTGCGGATCATTATCGCCGGAATTCAAAGATCCAGACGGTTCCAGCCGAGAGCGTGGAAAGCCAGCTTGCGGACACCAAGGTTAATTTCGAACAGCAAGCGGTTTTGGCGTCGGATATGGAAGGCGTGCGCAAGGCATTGTCGTCAATGAATGAAGATTATCAGAATGCCATTGTTTGGCGGTATCTGGATGACCTGCCAATGAAGGAAGTTTCCCAGCTCTTGGACCGGTCCGAAGAGGCGACCCGGGTTTTATTGCACCGGGCAATGAAAGAGCTTCGTACCAAGCTGTCCTAGCGAGAAAGCGAGAAAGCGAGAAAGCGAGAAAGCGAGAAAGCAGCTCTTCTTGCTGTTAGCGCTATTCTTGCTTACTGGCTTATGCGCTGTCCTACTGTAACATTTTTGCCGGTTTTGCGTCATAACTATATCAGATACAAAAATTACTGTTATGAAGTCCGAAAAAGAAGTTATCAACCAAATAAAGCTATTAAAGGAAATTAAGCCCGATGCGGAATGGGTGTATTTGGCTAAGGCTCGGATAATGGGACATGAAGTGATAGGACAAAGGCAATCTTTAACCGGCTTGATTTCAAATTTCGTTTTCCAATATAAAGTTGCGTTTGCGGGAATGTTGCTTGTCGGTATCGTAGGAGGCACAATGGTCGCGGCGCAGGGGGCATTGCCCGGCGAACCGCTTTACGCGTTAAAGCGGGTGGCTGAGAAGGGATACGCGGTTGTTACCGGGCAGAACGATACGCCGATCGCGAATTTGCACTTGGCGGCAAAAAGATTGGAAGAGATAAACCTGATGTCGCAACGCAATTTGGCAAAGAATTTATCGGCGGCATTTTATGAATACAAGAGCGCCAAGGCTGAGGCGAAGAAAGAAGTTGCGGCGTTGGTAAGGAAAAATCCATCCAAGGCGGGCGAGATCGTGAAGGAAGCGGGTTCGGCAATGAAGGAAATAGATAGCCAGGAAAGGGCGGTTTACGGGGTGCTTGGTTTGGAGCAGACGGCCAGCAGTACCGCTGACGGAAGCGAGGCGGTGTCAGACAAGGTCATCATCGAATCGCTGATTGATTATTTCAAGAAGAACACAACTTTATCCGAAGACCAAAGTAAAGATTTGGAACAAGTAAAGGCGTTATACGATTCGGAGAATTACGGGCAAGCGGTTGATTATTATTTGAACAGTTCGCTTAACAAGTAGTATTAACGAAAGCTCGGGAGGGGGTTGGGCGTCTCGAAGTCGAGGCTTTCAAACCCCTCCCGCGGATCTGCCTTAACGGCAGATCCAAAGGATTAAGAAGTCGCGATTCTCACAGCTTTAAAGCTTTGGCTGGGAGGGTTCAAAGGTCGGCGTGACAATAGTAACGAAGGTTTAACAACCTTCATAAGTAAAAAAACAATATAAAAAATGAATAGCAAGAAATTATTCGCGGGCGTTATCGCCTTGGCGATCGCAGGAGCAGTTGTTGCGCCCGGTGCGCAGGCTGCCACTGCTGAAGAATTAGCTGCCCAGATTGCGCAATTGCAGACGGAATTGTTATCCCTGCAAGGCCAAGTTGGGACAACCCCGACGACAGGAACCGGGATAACGAACACCAATATCCCTGCCTGCGCCGGAATCACCTTTTCGAGAAATTTGACCATTGGTTCGCAAGGAAACGATGTCAAATGTTTGCAGTCGATATTGAACGCGAATCCTACTTTCCAGGTTGCTTTCGAGGGGGCAGGCTCGCCGAACAATGAGACAATGTATTTTGGCGGATTGACAAAGAATGCTGTTATTAAATTCCAGGATACCTACGCGGCCGAGATTTTGGCCCCGGTTGGTTTGACTGGAGGAACCGGTTTTGTCGGCGCTTCGACTCGCGCGAAATTGAACGCGATCTTGGCCGGCGGTGTTATAACCGGAGGTACCGGAACGACCGGAACCAATTTGCCGACTGGTTGCACTTCAACCACTGGCTATAGCCCGGTTACCGGCGCGTCTTGCGCTTCGGCCACAACCGGAGGTACCGGTTCTGGCGTGACCCAGACGGGAGCTGAAGGTTCGATCACAGTTTCGATCAACCCGACTCCTTCCGACAGCGTGAAGTTGTATGAAGGCGATGCCAAGATGGCGGTTTACGGAGCGAAGATCAAAGCGACTGGCTCGGATGTCGATGTCCAACGCATGACCCTTCAATTCAGCGCCCAGCCTTATTCATACTTCAGCAATGTGTACTTGTATGATGGCGATACCGAGGTTGCGAGCAGTGCTTTGAATTCCACTACGGTTTCCAAGGTTTCCAGCTCCGACTACGAAATTACTTTGAGCGGTTTTACCAGCAAAGTGATCATTCCTAAGGATACGTCCAAAGTGTTGACCGTGAAGGTTGATGTTTTGTCCGGTATTTCCAGCGGTTTAGTGACTGCCGCGGCTCCTGCGATCGTTTTGGTTGGTACGCCTTCGGCGACCAGCATCCGCGCGGTTGACCAGGCTGGCTTGAACCAGTACGGCGGTGTTGATTATGTTACGGGTACCACAACCACCTACAGGACGTTTACCGTTAACGCTTCGCAGTCTACGAATGCAACTTTATCGGTGAGCACGAATGCCAACACTCCGAAATCACGCAACGTTATCGCTGATTCCAGCAATGCGTTCGAGAAGGTTACTCTGTTGGCCTTTGATGTGAAAGCGACTAAAGATACCTTATTGGTCGATCAGATCAATAACGTGTTGATCGCGAACGGAACCAGCACTCCTAGCACATCGGCTTATACCTTAACCGCAGCTTCTTCGATTGTTACTCACGAATTGCCGACAACCGTTTACTTGGTTGACGATGCGGGTACGGTTATTGGTACTGCTAGCCCGTCAGCGGCGGCATCTGGCGATCTTTACCAGGTTGATTTCACTGACTTGAACTACACGATTGCCAAGGATACTACCAAGACCTTGACGATCAAGATCGACGACACCTTGACTCCTTCGACCACCAACGGTGCGACCAGCACTGACGATGGCGATGCTTATCAAGTTGCGGTTTATGCCAACCAATTCAGCGTTGAGAAATCAAACGGCGCGACATTGGCGACAACTTCGCAAACAGGTCTTGCCAACGGCAATGATGCGGTCTTGTATACTCAGGGCCCGATCTTTACTTTGGCCAGCATTAGCACAACCAGCACACAGTCCAGTTATTCTGGTGCTAGCTCAACGATCTCAGCGACTTTCAATATCCAGGTAGCGGCGACAACAGGAGATGTGTATATCCCTGATACTGGCGCGTTTAACTTGGCTGAGACCCACGACAATGGCGTTACGGTAACGGAAATCGCCGGTGAAACTTATTCACAGCCTTCCGGGACTGTTGATGCTGCTAACGGTGCCAAGATTCCGCAAGGAACTTCGGTAACTTACGCGGTATCTGCCACCAAGTCTAACGGCGGAATAGGAGCGGCTACATTTAGTCTGAGGGCTCACAGTATTATTTGGGGACATACTGATGTTGTTTCCACTGATACCAGCGCGATTGAGTCGACTTATATGCAGACTGACTCTGCTTGGTACAGCTCGTCTGTGTACCTGCAGTAGTAGTTTTCTCAAGCCGCCTTGCTTTTGGCAGGGTGCAGCATCAGCCCCGCAATCCGCGGGGCTTTTGCTTTCTTATCTTTAACGGTAAGTTGTGCAAGGTCGCACCTTGCACAACTTTTCTGCGTTTGATATTATTTGAATATGCCAAATTTCAAACGCGAATTTGTAAATGGAGAAATTTACCATATTTTTAATCGCGGAGTTGAAAAAAGGATGGTTTTTGAGAACGATGACGATCATTATCGTTTTATTTTTTGTTTGTATGAATGTAATGATGCGAATTTTGTAAGGATGAGCCTAAGGATTACTGATCGCCGCCAAAATAATTTTGCAGGGTCGCACCTTGCAAGCGTGCAAGGTGCGACCCTGCACGCTTTGCCGCATCGCCAAAGGGTTCTTTTGGTTGAAGTGATTGCGTTTGTTTTAATGCCGAATCATTATCATTTGATCTTGCGCCAGCTTGTTGACGGCGGAATATCGCTTTTTATGAAAAAATTAAGCAATAGCTATACCGGATATTTCAATGATAAGCACGAAAGAAAGGGGATGGGGGCATTATTCCAAGGAAGATTCAAGGCGGTGCATATTAAAAACAACGATCAGTTTATTCATTTGGCGGAATATGTTTTTTCGAATCCTATCGGTATTTTTGATCCGGATTGGAAGAACGGCGGATCAAAAAAACACAATGAAGCGATTGATTTTTTAAATAATTACAAATGGTCAAGCTATTTGGACAGCGTTGGTACTAAAAATTTCCCGTCGGTAACCGCGCGGGATTTTTTGTGGAAGGTTTTCGGCAATTCCGATGATGATGCTAAAGGGATGGAAAAAGTTAAAACATTTACCGAGGAATGGATAAGGAATAAAGAAATACTATTGCCGAAGATATCAATGGAGTGAATTTGTGCAAGGTCGCACCTTGCACACTTGCAAGGTGCGACCTTGCGGGGCTTGAAATTGATTTTTAGGATTGATAAAATCAAATAATTTGCGATATGGCGCGATATGCAATTATAAAATCACTTATTGGCAGGGCCAATAGGCCAAAAATATGAAAATGTTTAAATATGTTTTTAGCTTCGTTTTCTTTGTTTCTCTCTTTGTTTCTCTGCCGGCAAACGCGGCCAATACTTTCCCGGTCGAAACCGCGGGAATCGCCGCGTATGTTAAGCTGGATTCTTTTGATTTGGCCAATTTTGAGAATGCCAAGAACAATCTGTTCGATTCAGTTGAAACCGCGGGCGATAGTTTCGTGATCGGATTGAAAAAATACAATACTGTCAGTACGGGGACGAACGAAATCACGCCCCGAATATACCTGAGCGCGAACGGATGGCTGGTGGTCTATTTTTTAAAAACCGAAGAGCCGAGCAAGATCGTTAATTGGCGGGCCGCCGCGCCGCTGGGTGATACGATGTTGAAGGTTATTATCGAGGACGCGGCGGCAAAGATCGGGGTTGGCTATTCCGGTCCGATAAGATATTACGATTTTTCCCATCCGGAAGCGAATAAATTAACCCTGGTAAGGGAAAAGGCGGAAGGCGTTTCCGGCAGCGATATGGCCAATGACTTTACCGTGCTTGTTCCCGGTACGGTACAGCAGGCGTCGTACGCGATCTATTGCGCCGCGTGCACGATCGCTTCCTGGAGAAGCCCGGCCAGCATAGCTCTTGACGGCGCCCAAGTTAGCGCCGTTACCGATGCCACCGGCGCTTATGTCTATGGCAATTACGCGCTTGATAAATTTGAAGGCGGCAAAAGCCACAAGGTCAATTTGGACCGTGAAGGTACCAATGACCATCCGGCCGCGGCCACTCTCATAATCTACAAAACCAATTAAACCACATGAGCAAAACTCAAAAAATCTGGTTCGCAGTATTCCTGGCAATGTTTTTAGTGCCAGAGGTATTATGGGGATTAGTAAATACGTTTTTTTTGAAAGTCTCTTTATTGCCGGCTATAAAATCAAACGGATTAAATCAGTTGATCGCTGTGATTCAATTTTTTGGTATTTTTTTAACATTTGTTTTCTGTTTATTGTTTTATCGGCCCAAAAATATTTTATTAAAAATTGCAATTGTTTTAATTTTGGGTTGCTTGGTGTTGTTACTGGCCTATATTTTGGTATTTATGTTCAATTTTAATCCGCAAATTGGTTGATATAGATTATGAATCTTTATCTGAAAACGTTATTGATTTTATCGATATTGTTGATTTATCAACCGGTTTTTGCGTACGATCGATCAGTTACAATTAGTGATGCGGATGAGGAATGGGGTATGGACATGGATCAAGCCGGGTCAGACGTTTTGGATTCTTCCGAGGTTGAGGCGGGCTATGGTGAAGAATCGATTGTTTGTCATGGGGACGAGATTTGGAATAATGGATTTGATGTAATTTCGTCCAATGCGATTGATGCTTCTGAATCTTTGGTAAAGTTGTCGATAGAGACTCTGATTTGCCATGGCGATGAATCGTGGAATGATGGGTTGGTGAGCGTTGAGATTGATAATGCTGGGACGGTTATCAATGATAAAACGCCAGTTTTGTTTGTACCAGGGATATTGGGTACAAAAATTAAAGATCAGAATGGTAATTTTATATGGGTAGATCTGGATCGCATGATAAATCCCTTAAGATTAGATAGTTATAGCGATGATTTTATGGATCCGTTATCTTTTGATAGTAATTTATTGCCAAGAAATAACTTATCATTAGATAATGTGATAAAATCAGAATCTTATTTGCATACAACTTATAATTATACAGAAGGGCTTATTAATGAGTTCGCCAGCCAAGGTTATGCTGAGAATCGGGATTTTTTCACTTTTCCTTACGATTGGCGGTATGGGGTGAGCGGTAAATATCCAGATGGAAAAACCAATAGGGATTTATTGATGTTGAAAATCGAAGAGTTATCCGAGAAATCACCTACGGGTAGGGTGGATGTCATTGCCCATAGTTTGGGCGGGTTAGTCGTTAAAAAATATATTATGGATATGCCTGATCCCAAGATTGGCAAACTGGTGTTCGTGGGTGTGCCGAATTTAGGGTCGCCGCGATCAATGTTGGCTCTGCTTGATGGGACAGACCTTGGTATCTTTGGATTGAACCCGCAGGAATTCAAGAAGATCAGCCAGAATCTGCCCGTGTCCTATGATTTGCTTCCCACCAAAGGGTATTACACGAAAAAAGGCAGCTATTTGACGGTGACTAAATCTGTTCCTATGGGGCAAAGCCAATCCATAGGTTTGAATTACGAGGAAGCCAACACTTATTTTAACGATAGCGGGCTTAATGCGGCCGGAACAATGAGCGCCGGTAATTTGCATTCCGTACAGTATGATTTTTTCGATGTTAGGACTAAAGGGGTTGACGCTTATAATATTGTCGGTTGTAAATCGGATACTTACCGCGGACTCATCGATTATCAAACAATCGGAGGAGAGCATTCGTACTATGGAGAAGACTTTAAAACCCTTTCAGGCGACGACACGGTTCCATTCGAAAGCGCCAACAGCGTTGTGGCCAGCGATGAAAAAAATTCTATTTTAAAAAAGCCAAACATGGTGAAATGCCGAGCGCAAATGGAATCCGGCAAAAAATAGTTGATATTATTATTGGGAATAACGATCCCAATAACCAATATTCGAATATCGTGTCGCATTCCCAATTGGTTTCGGATAAAGGTCTTTGTGAGTTAACCGGAGACAAGATTATTATCAAGAGCCCGGTGGATATTACTGTGGTTGACGGTAGTGGTGCGATTGTGCTTGGGGTTGATGGCGATGGGAATACGCATTATGAAATTCCTGGGGCTAGTTTTGAGATCATGGGCGGGCATAAGTATGTTTATTTGCCTTCGGACATGGGCGACCAGTATAATATTGTTTTAAAGGGTACGGGAACCGGCATGTTTACTTTGATCGATCAAAAAATAGAAGGGAGCCAGATGGTTTCGGCGGAAATATTTAATGATATTCCGGTTACCCCGGAATTCAGGGGAATTTTGGCGGTTGGCGGCGCGGAGGCGCAGATCAAGCCGGATGGCGGGACGGTTATAGAACCCACTTCCGAAGTTGCGGGCGGCGCGGCAGGGGATATTGTGCCACCGCAGACGACTGCGACAACTACCGGGGAAATAGGTGCGGAAGGTTATTATCGCGGCGATGTGGCGGTTAATTTAAACACACAGGACCTTTCGCAGGACGGGTCGGAACCCGCAGGAGTGTTTTCCATCAATTATCGCTTGGACGGCGGCGCGCCGGTTGTCGCCGAAAGCGCTTCGATAACGGTCAATATCGGCGGCGAGGGAAAGCACACTGTCGAATTTTTCGCGACCGATAAATTGGGCAACAAAGAGGTTGTGCAAAGGATCAATTTTGTTATCGATAAAACTTCACCCGAAATAAAGTTCAATTTTGACCAGATTAAAAAAGATCTGGTATTTTCCGCGGTTGATAACGTCTCGGAGCCAAGCGACATTATTATTACCGATACGGGCGATACGGTTACCGCCGCTGACCAGGCGGGGAACACCGCTCAAATCAAATTCAGCGAAAAGGATCGCGCGCGATCTTTGCGTGCGCAATTAACGAGTTTGTCTTATAACGGCAAAACGTTTGATATGGGCGGCAACCGATTGTCTTTTTCCTGGTTCTACGGTTATACGCCCAAAATTCCATCGGTGATCGCGGGATTGCAAACATTGCCGGTAATCCCGTTAATATTGCCTAAACCGGGAGCGCTTACGTTTTTACTTCAACAAGCCAGGATTAAAGACGGGACGTTAGTTGCCGCCATTTATGCCGGAGGGAAAACCAAGGTGATTGAATATAAAAACAGGAAGGCCAACGTGAAGATATTCACCGGGCTGAAGGCGATCGATTTTGCTACGGAGAAGGGCGGCATTAAGTGGAGCTATTGATATAAATTCAAATTTGATAAAATTCCGCCCCGCAAGCTTGCGGGGCGGAATTTTGTATAACTGCCGCAGCTGCCTGCTGTGGTGGCCGCGCCTTTTGTTTTTGGCGAATTTGTAATATATAATATACATATTGAGTTCGGCTTGAAAGGAGTTGGTTTTTTTGATTTAAAATTATAATGAAATTGCCAAATTTAAAAAAGATAATATTGCTGGGAGCGGTTTTTGCTTCTATGGCGGTTTTTTTGCCGTTTTCGGCATCAGCTGACAGTTATGGCGATAAAACGATTTTCAATATAGATAAAACTTACGATTCCGGCGGCCGCGCGAAATTGGCGTCAACGCTGGTCTGGGCGGGGAACAAGATATATTTCTATGTCGATGACCAGTGGTGGAGCGCGCTGCCATCCGCAGACCAGGTGAAATACAGCGGTATTTTTCAGGAACTTGATTCCGAGTTTGCCAAAAATATCCGGCCCAAGCTTACGGCGGTTTTTGGCGATGATACCAACCCGGCGGTGAATGTTGACGGGAAGATCACGCTCCTTATCCATCCGATGGTCAAGGATGCCGGGGGATACATAAATACGGGCGATGGTTACACGAAATACGAGGTGCCGGTTTCCAACGCGCGTGAAATGATCTATTTTAACACCCGGTTTTTAGAGGTGCCTTTGGCGAAAGCTTACCTGGCGCACGAATTTACCCATTTGATCACGTTCAACCAGAAAGACCGTTTGCGCAACGTTTCCGATGGCGTCTGGATGAACGAGGCGCGCGCCGAATATTCGTCCACTATCCTTGGATACGACAATCCTTACGCGGGCAGTAATTTTGAGCAGCGGGTGCGGTCGTTTTCCGCGGATTCTTCAAAGGGTTTGGTGGTTTGGGCCAACAAACCCGCCAATTACGGCGCGGCGCATTTGTTTATCCAATATTTGGTCGATCAGTATGGCATAAATATCCTTAGCGATACCATGGCAACCGATAAGATCGGGATTGATTCAGTAAACTACGCTTTGCGGAAAAGGGGCGCGTCCGTCGATTTTGTCCAGGTTTTCCGCAATTGGCTGGTGGCTCTCGCCGCCAATGATTGCAAGCTCGGGCCGCAGTATTGTTATAAATTCCCCGGATTGAACGATTTTAATATCGCGCCGCGCATAAATTATTTGCCGAATTCCGATCAAGTGTCGTTTTCGGTGATATATGGAGTGGATTATTTTTCGGGTAGCTGGCAGAAGATCGTGGGCGGCGGCGGAAATCTGTCTTTGAATTTTTCCAGCGACGCGGCGTCTAAATTCGCAGTGCCTTATCTTCTTTGTTATGCCGGCGGCGGCGAATGCCGGGTGGGGGACTTGGCGGTGGGCAGCGACGGGAAAGCGGTTTTGAGTCTGCCTGATTTTGGCCGCCAGTACGCGTCATTGATGCTGATGCCGTTCTCGTCCGGAAGGGCATCGATGTTTGATAATTATAACGGCGGGCAATTATCCTATTCTTTCAAGGTGGATATAACTCCGAAAACCGCGATAAACGCAAACTCGGGGGACAACTTACCAGGGCAGGGAATGGATTTTTTACTGGCCAAGATCGAGCAATTAAAACAGCAGATTGCCCAATTAAAGGCGATATTGGCGGCTCGCTTGGGTCAGTCCGCGATCCCGGCCGTGTCGGCGGCCGGCTATTCTTGCAAGGCGGTTACCACCGACCTGTATTTTGGCGTGGAAAATTACAGCCAGGTATTTTGCCTGCAGCAAGTATTGAAATCCCAGGGAACTACAATTTATCCGCAGGGAATCGTGAGCGGAAGATTCGGGATAGATACCCAGGCGGCCGTTGTCCGTTTCCAGGAAAAATACGCTTCCGAGATCCTCGTGCCGTATGGATTTAAAAAAGGGACCGGTTATGTGGGAACATCCACGCGGGCCAAGGTAAACCAATTATTAAAGGGTTTGTTACCGAATTAGCTTCAGAACGAAATTTTCAGATTTTGAACGAGAAAAATGAAGAAGGAGAAGGCATACTTAAGCTAAGTCTGCCGCCGACTGATGAATTTTTCGCAGCCGATAGATGAAAATTGCAGTTGAAGCTAATTCGGCAACAGATCCTTAAGGTAAAAAATATGGATTTGAAAGAGTTGATCGAAGGGAAATGCGCAAAAGTCGGAATCGTTGGGATGGGATACGTGGGATTGCCCCACGCTTTGGAAATTGCCAATGCCGGGATGCAAGTTTTCGGTTTGGACATTCAACAAGCAAGGGTGGACCGGCTTAACAAGGGGAAATCGTATATCCAGGATGTAAAAGACGAAGAATTACAAGAAATAATTGCCGCCGGCAAGTTCAGGGCTTCCGCGGATTTTTCGTTGTTGAAGGGTGCGGATGTTGTTATAATTTGCGTTCCCACGCCCTTGGACAAATACAAAATCCCTGACATTTCCTATATCGTCAACTCTGCCAATCAGATAAGAAAATATCTGCGGCATGGCCAACTGATTATTTTGGAAAGCACGACTTATCCGGGTACGACCGATGAGGTTCTGCTGCCGATATTCGAAGAATCCGGATTGAAGGCTGGCATTGATTTTCATCTGGCGTTTGCGCCGGAACGTATCGACCCGGGAAACACGATGCCGCTCAACGAGGTGCCTAAAGTAGTGGGCGGGATTACCCCGGAGTGCACCAAGCTTGCCGTTCTTTTCTATTCGCGATTTCTGAAGCACGTGTATCCCGTATCTTCGACGCGCGCGGCGGAGATGACCAAAATTTTGGAAAACACTTACCGTTTGATCAATATTTCGGCGATCAACGAACTGGCAATGATGGCCGGGAAAATGGATATCGACATCTGGGAAGTCATCGAGGCGGCCAAAACCAAGCCTTACGGATTTCAGGCTTTTTACCCGTCGCCCAAGGTGGGCGGTCATTGCATTCCTCTCGACCCTTTTTATCTCTCGTGGAAAGCCAAAGAGTATAATTTTTGGGCCAGGTTCATTGATCTGGCGGGGGAGATCAACGAACAGATGCCGTATTACGTGGTTTCAAAGGCCGTTTACGCGCTTAATAAAAGCAAAAAGGCGGTGAACGGTTCCCGGATTTTGATTTGGGGCATCGCCTATAAAAAAGATATCAATGATCCGCGGGAAGGCGCGGCCACGGACGTGATTGCCAATTTGATGCGCAAAGGCGCGAGTGTCGATTATTTCGACCCGCACATTCCGCAGTTCAAGATTCCGGCGGGAAACTACATGCTTGGCAATAAAGAACCGCTCGTCATGGAGTCGGCCAAGGATGGCCTCGCCGTGCTTAAGAATTATGACGCGGTTGTCATTCTTTGCGACCATTCAGGCTTTGATTACGAAGAGTTGGCCAAGGGATCGTCTTTGGTAATCGATACCCGCAACGCGGTCAAATCGCGCGAACTTAAAAACGTATACCGTTTTTGATAAGCAGGAAAGCGAGAAGAGCGAGAAAGCAAGAAAAGTTATAAAGCAAGAATAGCGAGAAAGCTGGGGAAATGATTAAAACCTTTAAAGATATCAAAGTTTGGGGGAAGGCTCATGAGTTGGTGCTGTTGGTTTATAAGGTAACCGCTCAATTTCCGGACGAAGAGAAATACTGTTTATCAAGTCAATTACGAAGAGCAAGTGTATCAATACCTTCAAACATAGTCGAGGGTTTCAGGAGGAATACGAAAAAAGATAGAAACCATTTCTATATCATCGCAAATGGTTCTTTGGAGGAAGTAAAGTATCAGGTATTCTTAGCAAAAGACTTGGGATACATTGACAACCCGCGCTATGATGAGCTAGCTTTACGGATGGATGAAGTTGGAAAAATGTTATCATCCTGAATTAAAAGCCAATTATAGCATTTTACTTTTTCGCTATCCTGTATCTTTTTTATTCCGAGGTAGACCCCGGGCTTGCCCGGGGAACCGACGGAATGAGGATTCCAAAGGAAACATCCTTTGGCCGCCAGGCGTGGTTTCAGACCACGTCGGGCGGAATACCGCTTAAAAT
>Ga0172379_10004371_pt1 | contig 21003 bp, 9 predicted proteins | sample GrowelOW334metaG_FD_119756 | JGI IMG/M metagenome (GOLD analysis project Ga0172379, IMG submission 119756) | Groundwater microbial communities from an aquifer near a municipal landfill in Southern Ontario, Canada - Groundwater well OW334 metaG | ecosystem: Environmental > Aquatic > Deep...
ACGAGAGGACCTGGATGAAGGAATCCCTGGTGTGCCGGTTGTGTCATCAGACGCAGCGCCGGGTAGCTATATTCCTAAGGGATAACCGCTGAAAGCATCTAAGCGGGAAGCCTACCCAAAGATTAGAACTCGTTAGTTTAAAAACTTGAAGACCCCAGGCAGAATACCTGGTATAACCGGCAGGAGGTGGAAGTCCCGTAAGGGGTTAAGCCTACTTGTACGGATTGGTCGAAGAAGACCTTACAACACTTCATATCGTGGAAGTGTTTAGATTAACAAAGTTATTTTTTATATTTAGTATTATCCTTCAGTTGTCAGAGTATTGAGTCTTGGTGACTTGAGCGCGGTGGAACCACCTGATTCCATTCCGAACTCAGAAGTTAAACGCCGTAGCGCTGACGATAGTTACCGGGCAACTGGTCGCGAAAATAAGTCGTCGCCAAGACTGAGTACTCTGAAATAAGAATAAAAAACTTATTGTTTATGAGTATAATAAATAAGAAAGGTAGGTATGATTAGTGAAAACAACAAAAACAAGTAAATCTCCAGTTACGATGGCTGATCTATTGGCCAAAAGCAAGACTTCTATTAAAAACCTTTCATTGGGTCAAAGAATTAAAGGAAAAGTAATTCAAAAACTTTCAAAATCATTAATTTTAGATATTTCTGGCAAAGCTGAGGGTGTTGTTATGGAAAAAGCTTTTGCTGAAGCTCGTGAATATATCAGTAAACTTAAAGTAGGAGATGAAGTAACAGCAGTTGTATTAGTTCCTGAAATGAGAGATGGTTCAACACTACTTTCGCTTCGTGATGCTGTTTCTGCTGCTTCATGGCAAGGAGTAGAAGATGCATATAAAGATAAAACAGATGTGGCTGTATACGCTAAAGGTGTAACAGGATCTGGTGTTTCGGTTGATGTAAATGGAATTTCTGGTTTTGTCCCAATGTCTCAAATTTCAAAAGAACTCTCTAAGGATACATCAAACCTTGTTGGTAAATACTTTAAAGCAAGAGTTATTGAAGTTGATAGGCTTAAAAATAAATTAGTTTTGTCAGAACGTGAAGTAACCGATGCAAAAGACATTGCAATTGCTAAAAAAGCTCTTGAAAAGGTTAAGGAAGGAGAAATTTTTGAAGGAGTGGTCACAACAATTGCTAATTTTGGTTGTTTTGTAAAAATTACTGTAGAAAATTCCGAAATTGAAGGTTTAGTTCATATTTCAGAACTTTCTTGGGGTAAAGTTGCTCACCCTTCAAGTCTTTTTAAAGTAGGAGATAAAGTTAAGGTAAAAATTATTGGTACAAATGATGGAAAGTTAGCTTTATCAGTTAAACATGCTCAGAAAGATCCTTGGATTACAGCAGGAGAAAAATATAAACAAGAAGATAGAATTAGTGGAAAAGTTACAAAAATTACTGATTTTGGTAACTTTGTAGAATTAGAATCAGGAATTGAGGGTTTAGTTCATATTACTAAGATTCCGCCAGGGAAGAGATTCAGTGTAGGAGACTCAGTTAATTGTTATATTGAAGAAATAGATACAAAATCCAGAAAAATTTCATTAGGTTTAGTTCTTACAGAAATTCCAGTAGGGTATAAGTAAAAATCTTCGTGTATAATCGTTTTAAATGTCAAAGGTTAGATCTCAATTTATATGTCAACAATGTGGCTATTCTCAGGTAGGTTGGGCGGGAAAATGTCCAAACTGTAATAATTGGGGGTCACTTGTTGAAACTATAGTAGCTTCAACAAAAGGTAATAATCAAAGACAAAAAGGTGGAAAACTGCCTTCAAAACCAATTAATCTTTCAACAATTAAATCTTCAGTTATAAAAAGAATTTCAACAAAAATACCAGAACTTGATAGATCATTGGGAGGGGGACTTGTAACAGGTCAGGTTGTACTAATTGCAGGGGAGCCTGGGATTGGAAAAAGTACAATTTTATTACAACTTGCAGATAAACTTTCAAATTGTTTATACGTTTCAGGAGAAGAATCTGCAAACCAAGTAGCAATAAGAGCAAAAAGATTAGGAATTGAAAGTAAAAATATAAAATTTTTAGAAGAAACTGATGTAGATAGTGTTATTGATACTTTAGACAGTTTAGATGTTAATCCTACAGTAATTATTGTTGATTCTATTCAGACTATGTCGACTTCTGATTTAACAGGCCTTGCAGGGTCTGTGGGTCAAGTTAAGGAGTGTTCATATAGACTTTTAAAGTATGCTAAGGCAAATGATATTCCTTTAATTTTGGTAGGTCATGTGACTAAAGAGGGAACTGTTGCTGGTCCTGCGGTTTTAGCTCACATCGTTGATACTGTTTTATGGTTTGAGGGAGAAAAAACATCAAATTTAAGATTACTTCGATCTGTAAAAAATCGTTTTGGTGCAACAGATGAGGTAGGTATATTTTCAATGGAAGATAAAGGGCTAATCTCTATGAATGACCCTGAAAAATTATTTTTAGAAAGAGGAAAAACAGCTGTTGCTGGATCAGTTGTTTCAATCTTGATGGAGGGTACAAGATCACTTTTGGTTGAAATTCAATCATTGGTCGTGCCCACAAAAATGGCATTTCCAAGAAGAGTTGCACAAGGAATTGATTCAAGAAGGCTAGAGATGCTTTTAGCTGTACTTTTTAGAAGAGCGGGAATTCCACTTTACGATTCTGATATTTTTGTTAATGTAGCAGGAGGTATTAAGGCCCAAGATCCATCTGTAGACCTTGCAATTTGTCTTTCGATTGCCAGTTCATTTTATGACAAACCACTTCCTAAAAATTTCTTGGCAGTTGGAGAGGTAGGGCTCTTGGGAGAAATTAGGGAAGTTTCATTTCAAGAGAAAAGAATAAAAGATAGTAAAAGATTAGGATTTAGTGATATCGTTACCTCTAAAGATTACAAAGTTTTACCTCAATTAATTAAAAACTACCTCAAATAAGTTTTTAAGACTTTATAAACAAGTTATCCACAATATATTTTATTAAGTATTTATTCCGAATTTTAGGGATAATTATGTATATGTTACACTATAGGGACGATATATTTTTGTTATTAATATATTATGGGGTTTGACAAATGACAAATAAACATACTATACTGTCGGTAAGTTTTAGAGAGTTGATCATTAACAAGAAGAAATGATAAAGAGCATCGTTACCGCTGGGTTACCTTCCCGACATAGTCGGAAAAAACTCGCCACGAGTAGAGATGCTCTTTAAGATAAAATTTGTCTTAAGGACAGGAAAACCTTTAATCTTGTAAGACAAATCGTAATTAGACTAGGTCTAAATTTTGGGGTTGTCAATAGTCTTTTGGTCTTGTTGAACTTGGGGAAGGGTGGTGAGTAGGGCAGGCTTACTACCCTTTCCTAAGAATAATAAGACCTTTTTTAAGGTTAAAAACTTCATCTATGGTAAATTATTAAGTAACATGTCTTCAATTAATTTTATTAGTCCCGATTTTGTTAAAGGTTTAAAAAAACTTCAAAGAAAACAAAAATTTGTTTTAAAGCTTTCAAAAATATTTACCTTACTAGGTGGTCTTTTTCTGGTTTTATCATTTGCTCCATCGATTTGGTACTCTTTAGGGGCTAAGGTAGATGATTTCTCAGCTGCAATTTTAAAAACAGTTATAAGAGCAAATAAAGAAGTTTCAAAACCTTCCAATAATGTGCCAGATTGGCAGCCTGCTTTTGATGCAAGACTAACTCGAGATACAACTCTAAAAATTCCTTCAATTAAAGTTGATACCAAAATTAACGAAGCAACTTACGATTCTTTTGAAGATGCATTAAAACTAAGTGTATGGAGAGTCCCTGATTTTGGGACACCAATTGATAGAAGTAGACCAGTAATACTAGCAGCACATAGATTTGGATATTTAGCATGGAGTAATACATATAGGCGTAAAAATTCTTTTTACAATTTACCTAAATTAAAAGTTGGTGATTTAATAGAAATTACATATAAACAAAGAAAATATACATATGAAGTTTATGGGGAAAGTAGAGGAGAGGAAATTATAGACTACACTGCAAATCTAATTCTTTATACTTGTGAAACTTTAAATTCAAAATTAAGAATCTTTAAGTACGCCAGACTTCTCAAAATCTAGCTTATAAGTGAGCCTTGAGAGCTATATCGTAACCCATAACATTGACAAATCGTAACGTTATAGGTACAATACCCACATATACATGAATAGACTTATAGTACGTAGTGTTGTTATATTCGTTATATGTTTTGTGTTATTAACCCTTTCGGCAGTACCTTCTAGGGCCGAAGACACACAAACTTGTGTTCAAGTTACTCAATATGGTGGTGGTGTGGGTATAGTTTGTGGAGCTAAACATGAGCCTGTTAACACAGGGCTTGCTGATATTAATCCATTAGTTTTAGGGTTTATATCATTAACTATCTCCAGTTTATTATATTTGTATTCAACTAAAAAAGATTTGAAGGTAGGGGAGGTGACAAATAAATGAAAGAAAATATTTATTCAAGGTCAATCAAAATATTAACAACTCTAGCGATTGCATCAACTGCAGGATGTGCTAAAAACGTAACTCCTACAGTAAAATTAGAAGGAACTAGAACTCCTACTATTTCTCCAGTAGGTCCAGATTTTCAAGCAACTATTGATGCCTTAAGTACTACAGTAACTCAAGAAGCTACTGCAATAGCAACACAAACTGTTATTCCAGAAAAGACAACTACAGGAGAAAATGTAGTAGTTGGTAATTGGGATGTAGAGACTTTTGCTGGTGCAACTGATCAGATGAAAGGATGGATCGAAGCATTAAAAAATTTAGAGCCAGTTAAATGGCCAGAATTTCCTAATGTAGATAATCCACAAGTCGGTTTTGTAGCAGCAGATGGTTTGGAATATGGAATGGATGAGTCAATTTATTGTCAACATGATCAAACTTGTGATGTTCCCGTAGCTGCAAGACATTATAGAATTATTACAGCAGACTATAATATTCCAGGAATCGATGCCTGTACAGGATCAGTAGAAGGTAATGGTTGTGGAATTATGATTATTAACGTAGGCGAAGTAACAGCCAACTTTCGTAATTCTATGGTAGATACTGGTTTTACAGTAACTGGTAGGTTTTGGAACGGAGATAAACTTCCTGAAGCAATTAATGGTGGATTGAGTCATGTCGGAAATAACATGCTTAATCTTGATTCTACATTAAACCCTGAAAAGAGTGTTAATGCAGGAGCAAACTGTTCTGTTGTTGATGGATGTAAATCAGTTCGTTTAGCTTTTGCGATTGTAAGTGGAAATGAATTGTTAGTTAAAGGTGTAACAACAATTAATCGTTAAAAAACTAAAGGAGTAATAAATAAAATGGCAAGTATTTAAACTACTTGCCATTTTTGTTATCCTAAATAATTTTTGAATTTATTAGAAAATAGATATTAAAATCGTATACAATTTAAATGATGGTATTTTTTAGAAAACTTCAAGTTTATTTATTTCCATTAATTATTATTTCTTTTTGTGTTTTTTTATCCTTTAAAAACTATCAACCTAATACTTTTTTAGTAGGCTGGGATTCAATTCATTCTGAGTTAAATATTAAAGAAAGTTTATATAGAGCTTTTTGGGGAGTTTGGAGAGAAGATCAGAGTTTAGGTACTTTGGCAATTCATTCACATATGGCAGATTTGCCAAGGATTATCACTATTTGGGTTTTATCTTTAGTATTACCTCAAAATTTACTTAGATATTCATATATATGTTTAACTTTAATCTTAGGCCCCCTGGGGGTATATTTTTTATTAAATTATATTTTAAATAAATATAAATTTATTACTTCAGTTGCGTCATTTTTGGGAGCCATTTTCTATTTGTTAAATTTAGGAACACTACAACACTTTTTTGTTCCTTTTGAAATGTTTAATGCTGGTTATGCATTTATCCCATGGTTGTATTTATTGATAATTAAATACTTAAAAGAAGGTAATAAAAAGGATTTACTTTTATTTGGATTTTTCAATATTTTAGCTTCTCCAATGGCATATGCTGCAACTCTTTTTTATGCATATCTAGGAGGATTATTAATGTTTATTTTCATTTTTAATCTTTTTGAACATAAAAGAGTTATTTTTAAAAGAACTTTTATCGTAATTTTCATCACAATTTTATTGAATTTATATTGGATTTTGCCAAATATATATTCAATAGCTAGCGCTAGTAGTAATGTATCAAAAGCAAAAATAAATGTACTTTTTAGTCCTGAAGCATTCATTAGAAACGAAGATTATGGTGATTTAAAGAATGTAATAATTAATAAAAGCTTTTTGTTTGATTGGAGAGCTTATAACTTTGAAACAAATCAGTTTGATGATTTGTTGTCTAGATGGAATTCACACTTAAGTTCTACAGGAGTTTTAAATACAACATATATTATTTCAATAATTGCACTAATAGGCTTACTATTATCCGTACTCAAGTTTGATAAAATTGGGATATCTTTTTTTGGAGTAGGTCTATTTAGTCTATTCTTTCTTTTTAATTTTAACGGTCCAACTGGTAGTTTATATAGTTATATTTATAATAATTTTGAAATATTTAGAGAAGGATTAAGAACACCTTTTACTAAGTTTTCAATTCCGTTTATGCTAGTTATGTCTTATTTCTTTGGTTACTTTTTTAATTTTTGTTTAAACATTTCCAGAAACAAAAATATTAATAGAATTTTATCCATAATCTTTTTAGTTAGTGTTTCTTTTTCATTGATTTATGTAATGAAGCCTGCCTTTGAAGGTAATCTAATTAGTTGGGTAGTTAAAAAAGATATTCCTAATGAATATTTTGAAATATTTACATGGTTTGATTCACATAAATTTGGTCGTGTAGCTCAATTACCTTTAAATACTCCTTGGGGTTGGGACTATAATAGCTGGGGATATCAAGGATCAAACTTTTTAGGTTTTGGGATAAATAATCCAATTATAATTAGAGATTATGATAGATGGAGTCCTTTTAATGAAACTTTTTATTTACAAGCATCAAACGCTCTTTATGACAGCCAACAAAATGAGTTCAAAAAAATCTTGGAAAAATATCAAGTTAAATACTTACTTTTGGATGAATCGATTATAGATGCAGGAGGGGACAAAAATATTTTAAGAATTCCTGAAATTAAAAAAACATTGTATGATTTGGGATTTCCTGTTGTCTTTAATTCTGGATTTTTAACTGTTTATGATACAAACATAGCCACAAATAATTCTGTTAAGGTTTTAAATAATTATTCTTTAGTAAATTCTGATTTAGATTATTCTTTAGTTGATCCTATTTATTCTAAATATGGAGATTATGTACAAAATGAAGATGGAATTGGATATCCATTTGTCAATTTTGATAAAAGGGGATTAGTAAATATAAAAATTATTAATAATGAGTTATTAATAACTAATAAATCCACAAATTCAGAAGTTCAACTGCCAATAGATGGTAAAACTTCTGAAACTTTTGCAAGTGATAGAGGATTTAATGAGGCTTTTAATTGTGACTTGATGAAAAAGGGAGGGGTTTTTAGAAAACAATTAGAAATAGGAAGAAGTTACAAAGCTACGGGTGGAGGAGTTTCTTGTGATTATTTTTCATACACTAACCTTACATATGACAAAGCCTATGTATTAAGAGTTAAGGGTAATAATTTAGATGGAAGATCTTTAAAAATTTACCTTTATAATTGGGAAACAAAGAGAGTAGAGCTTGAAGAATTAATGCCAACAGATAAGTTTGATGAATATTTTGTAATTTATCCTAAAGATTCTAAAGAAGGTGGCTATACTTTAAATATAGAAACTAGATCTTTTGGAAGAATATCTTCTGAAAACGAGATTAACTTAATTGAAATAGTTCCGTTTGACATTAATTTGGTAAGTAATTTATATATTGATCCTAGGGTGAATATTTCAAAAACAGGTAATTTAGAAATTAAGGATATAAAAAAATATGGAACTTCTATTTATAAAGTACTGGTTAAAGGAGAAGGATTATTAGTTTTAAATCAAAGTTTTGAAAAAGGTTGGATAAGTTATCCAAAACTAGAACATGTAAAAGTAAACTCTTGGGCGAATGGATTTGTCATAAATAACAATAGTATTAATCAAGTTAAATCTGGTGAGATAATAATTTACTTTTGGCCACAACTTCTTGAGTGGGGAGGTATTTTAGTTTTACTATTGACAAGCATAGGTTTAATAGTAAAATTGAGAGAGTAAGTAAAGTTTGCCTCTAGGGTAAGTATTTATAGAAAGTTTAATTCATGTCAGACGACAAACCAGTAACCACATCTGATTTGGTTGGGAAACCAACCGAAGAAGTAAAACCAATAACAAACGGATATTTTGCTGAAAGGCAGATTCCTGATGCTAACCTCCCAACAGAATATGTTGAGGGGGTACTTGATATTGCTCACGAAGGGTCAGGACTATTACGTCCTAAAAACTTTGGCCCTAGTACTGATGATATTTATATTTCAAGCTCACAAATTAGAAGATTTAATTTTAGAGTGGGTGATTTGGTTGGAGGGCAGGCAAGAAGACCTAAAGAGAATGAAAGATATTGGGGACTTTTAAAAGTTGAAAAGATAAATGGAGAAGATATAGAGAAGTTTATGGCTGAGAAAAGAAACAATTTTGATGAACTTATGGTAATTTATCCTGATGAACAAATTAACCTTTCAACTACTGAGGATATTTTAACTACAAGAATGATTGATTTGGTTTCTCCTGTTGGATTTGGCCAAAGAGCTTTATTGGTTTCACCTCCTAAAGCTGGAAAGACCTGGTTAGTTAAAGATATGATTGAGGGTGTTGCTAAAAATTATCATGATAGAGTCCACTTAATGGCTGTATTAATAGGAGAAAGGCCTGAAGAAGTAACTGATATTTTAAGACATATGCAGAAGGTCACAGATGGCAAAGGAGAGGTAGCTGCATCTAATTTCGATGAATCACCAGGTGATCAAACAAGGGTGGGAGAATTGGCTTTAGAAAGAGCCAAAAGACTTGTTGAAAACGGTCGTGATGTTGTAATACTCCTTGATTCAATTACCAGAATGGCAAGAGCATATAATCTTGCTCTTCCAACATCAGGTAGAACTTTAACCGGTGGTTTTGATCCTGTTGCACTTTTCCCTGCAAAAAAGTTTTTTGGAGCTGCTAGAAAGATTGAAGGAAAAGGATCATTAACTATTATTGGAACATGTTTAGTTGAAACTGGATCTAGAATGGATGATTTAATCTATGAAGAATTTAAAGGAACAGGTAATATGGAACTTCACCTTACTCGAAAACTTGCCGAGAAAAGAATTTTTCCTGCAATTGATATAGGAAAATCAGGAACAAGACAGGATGAACTTTTATTTGGAAGAGAAAAACTTACAAAAGTTAATACTTTAAGACGAATGATTGATATGATAAATGAAGACGAAAGAACAGAAACACTTCTTGCTAAACTTATCAAAACTAAAGATAATGATGCATTTTTAGATTCTTTAAAGACTGTATAAATTTAGTACTCTCCAAACTTATTTGACCGATTTAACTTCACGCGTTAAACTTGTAACTTATCTATGGAAGAAATAATTGTGTTAGTAGATGAGTTAAAGTTATTTTTTAAAGAATTAGGATTTTTTATAACTAAAAAACTTCATTTTTCGTTGTTAAGATTTGAAGAGGGAAAAGGTATTTTTGTTACTGCTTTATATAAACAAAGAGGAAAACTTGCAAGAAAGCTTATGCATACTGGAATGGCAGGTTTAGCCGGTGTTGGTATGATGATTGCTCCAGTTATAGCACAAGAATTTCCAGGTAGATCTGTTAATCCTTGGGAAATAGATTCAAATCCATCAGTTCTTTCTGCAACTACTGAATCAAGTGGAATTGAAACCATAGTTTCAGAAAAGGTAAGAGATGGAATAAAGCTTTACAAAGTCGAAGAAGGGGATACTGTTGCTTCAATTGCCAAAAAGTTTGGTGTGGATACTGAAACTATTCGTTGGCAGAATAGTATTTCGGGAGATAAAATTAAGATAGGACAAACATTGGAAATTCTTCCTGTTACTGGTATTGCTCATAAAGTAGCTAAAGGAGATACAGTTTATTCAATTGCTAAAAAGTATGATTCTAGTGCACAAGCAGTTGTTGATTTTCCATTTAATACTTTTAGTAATGATGAAACATTTGAACTTGCAATAGGTCAAATAGTTATTGTTCCCGATGGAGTTAAACCTGCTGAGGTAGTAGCCCTACCTCGTATTAGACAAATTACGCCTGATGCAGGTTCTGTTGTAGCATCAGGAAACTTTGTTTGGCCAACTAATGGAACTATAACCCAAAACTTTTCTTGGTATCATCCAGGTTTAGACATAGCTAATAGGGCAGCTCCCAATGTTTTAGCGGCTGATTCGGGGGTTGTAACCTATGCAGGATGTTTGAATTGGGGATATGGATGTCATGTAAGAATTGATCATGGAAATGGTTATTCAACCCTATACGCCCATTTCCAACAAATTTATGTAACTGTAGGTCAAAGTGTGGGAAGAGGATCTGCGGTAGGTAAAATGGGTTCAACAGGTCGTTCAACAGGTACACATCTTCACTTTGAGGTAGCCAGGAATGGGGCTAAACTAAGTCCATTAAGTGTATTAAAATAGGGGTAAATAATAACTATTATTGGGCTCGTAGTTTAATGGTAGAACACAGCATTCGCATTGCTGAAATCCGAGTTCGATTCTCGGTGAGTCCACAATAGAACAAAAAGAATTATCTTAAGATCAATAGAGTTTAATTACAAACTACACGTTTTATTGGATTACTGAGTAGCAGGAACTTCAATAGGAGGTTCAATAACTGGAGCTGAAGAAGGTTGTGGAGGAGTTAGTCCTTCAATTGTTTCAAGTTCTTTTTTGGCTGTTTCAAAATCTTGTGAATCTTTACCTAAAAGAGATAATGTAAGATTCATTTGTTCCTTTGCCTTATCTAGCTGTTTATCTTCTTTATATGCCATAGCTAGATTATAGTGAGCATTTGCAAAATCAGGTTTTGCAACAACTGCCAACTCAAACACTTTAGCTGCATCTGCAAATTTTCCTTGAGCATAATAAATCCCACCTAATTTTATTCTTAATGTAGGATTAATTGGATCTAAATAAATGGCTTGGCTGTATGCTTGAATTGCAAATGAATCAGCATCTTTGGCAAATGAGGTGATACTGTTATAAATATCTCCTAAATTTTCCCAATTGGAAGCACTTCTAGAGTTAAGTGTTACTGCAGCTTTACCTTCTTCAACAGCTTGTTGTATAAGTTGAGTTAGTGTTGTTTTATCTTCATCTGTTAATTTCTCAATTTTTGCAAGTGATCCTGCCAAGGCCGTATCTATACTAGCTGAAACTAGATGATATCTGTCAACATAAGGATTAATATTAATTGTTTTATTAATCTCTTCGTAGGCTTTAACACCATTTCCCTTAGACATCTCAGTTATTACTTTGGAAAAAGTATATTCTGCATAGAAATATTTAAAAGCAAAGAAGGAAACAAAGGCAATTAAAAGTGCAAGTGGAACAGAAATAATAATAATTGGAGTTTTGGAACTAAAATTACCGACATTTTCATGAGTCATTGTGTTGAGTGCAAAAAGTAACATCATTAATGGGAAAGCTGAAACTGGCAAAGGCAAAATCAAGGAAATTATAAAAATAATAAGTAGACTTACATAAATTGGATTATTTAATTTTAATTTTCTTAATGAGAAGTAAAATATTGCCAAAAATGCTAATAGTCCGATTATTCCAACTTCACTAAGTATTGTTAAGGGTGTATCACTTGAGACTAAAAATCTTGCTGTCCATGTGTCATCAGAATTAGCCGCAATTGGTCTATATTTATTATAACTTTCTAAATAATTTGCAGGTCCAATTCCAAGTAGAGGAGATTGTTTTAAAGTATCTATTGCAATCGACCAACTAGTAGATAATTTAGGAAGTTTAAGTACACTGTTTTTGCCTGGTAATATTTGATATAGAGATATAAAGGTTCCAACTAAAATTATAAAACTAGCAATTCCAAAAAATATATTCTTAACAATTTTTTCTTTCTTAAAGACTTTATAAAAAGCAATAGGAAGGATTGCTGCATAATATGTAAAAGAAGTTATTAAGTTACCAAATGTTGAAAAATTCTTTTGAATTAAACCAACAAAAGATGCAACCTGTACTCCTGCAGCGATTAAAGTAGATAATATCAACACAAATTCAAGACCTTTTTTATCCTTCTCTGAAAGTTGTGTCGTAAAAAAATAAACTAAAGAAGAAAGAACTACAAATGTTGCTGTTCCTGGAACAAAAAAAGCATCCAATCTATTAGGTGAAATAACTAATCCAGAAACAATATAAACAACAGAAAAGATAACAATAAAAATATCAATTTTGGAAGTAGAGAGTCTAAAACTATTATCTGTTAAACCTCCAATTATTTTTACAATAGATAAAAGTAAAATTCCAGAAACTAAGAGCAACAACTTTGCTGTTTCAAAATAATTTGAAAAAATAGGGAGTAAAAAAAGAGGGAATAAAAATACAATTGCGTAAAAAATATATTTGTCTAGTAACTTAATTATCTTAATCATGTTTTTGATAAAAATCTTAAATTTATATACTATATATAAAATATAGTACGCATACAGTTTTTCAAATATTTAAATGTTTGTCAATATCTAATTATTACTCACAATATAAAAAGATATAGTATGATATATTACTATTATTTTTTGGTGCAAATTTTTCAATTAAATGATCTATTTTTAGGTAAAATAAATTAGAAATAGACCAAAAAGTCCTGATAATTATTTTTATTAATTTATAAATATAATTCATATTGAGTGCATTTTTATTATTGTAGTTCAATAATCCACCAATTAAATTCAACATCAGCATCTAAAGTATCTGAAAATCCAACTGTAAAGTAACCAGTATCTTTACTCTTAACGTATAAAACTTTATTTTGAGTTGACGAAAGAGGAGTCACATAGATTAAGGTATTATTATTAATTTTAGAATTTATTATCTTAATTTCACTTGCATTTGCAGTTAATATTGCTTTTCCAGCTGTTGAATTAGTATTAATTTCTCCTGGTACCATTTGGGCTGATTCTGTTGCAGTAAGTGGCGCATCAGCTGCAACTACAATGTTACCTTTAAGTTTTAAGTCTCCTGCAACTTCTACATTTCCTGAAAATACTACGTCACCATTAGTTTCAACTCTTACTTTACCACCCATTATTTCAACAGGGGCAAGTGCTAATGATTGAATAGAAAGTGTACTATCTAAAGAATTTATTGATTTAGTTGTCAAGTTATCTGATACAAATAGGGAAGTTATTGCAGCATTTCCGGTAACAAAGAAATTATTAGTAATTATTTCAGATGAAACAAGTTTATCAATACTTGCTGAAGCTGTTGCTGTGTTTACGTTCCAATTTACACTTTCGGCCAGAATATTTTGACTTTCTTCAACATTTCTTAATAATTCTTCAATTTGATTTAGTCTTTCTGATTCAATTTTATCTGCATATAATGTTCCTGAGATTGTTGCGTCACTTGCTACTTCTAAACTATTTGCAGCAATTTCACCACTAAAGCTTGCATTTCCTGAAGCATCAATTGAGGCAACCTCCAAATCATCCACACCTTTAATAACAAGTCTTGATGCTCCTTGACTATTATCAGGTTGCAAATCAATTATTAAGTCAGTATTGGCAACAGGGGAGATTAAGTTAGTTTCAACCTTGTCAAAACTTCCAATTCCAGCCTTCAATTTTGCAACTACAATTTGTGCAAAAGCTCCAATTCTATTAATTAGTTGATTGTTATTAGTATCTGTAAGTTGATATAAACTGTCAGATGAATTTTGAATTTTTAGATTGTCTATACTGGTTAAGTAAACATCAGGATCATACCAACTAAGATTTACAAATACTAAAATTGAATCTTTTCCAGAACCAGGAGTCCAAGATTCTAATGCCTTACCAACCATAATTCCTGGTTTTGTAGCTTTTTTGCCCATTCCGTCATTTCCGGATGAAGTAATTGCATCACCTGCTAGTATTGATGGAGATGAAGGATCAATTCTTAATGGAACTCTGCCGGATAATGCAACTCTAGTAGAACCATTATCAGGTCCCATACCTAAAGTTTGATTTGGTGAAGTAGAAACTATACCAATGGCCTTTTTATCATATGGTTCTTTTGAAATATCAACAAAAGGTAAATCTCCTGAAATTGCTGAAACTATTGTTCCTGGTTTTATTTCAGTAGTATCAATTGTTGGATAATATTCAGCTATATCAGCACCGGTAATTGGGTTATAGACTGGTTGGGTTTGATCGTTGGTAATGGTATTAGGAATAACTGGATCGTCTGCCCATATACGGACATAATCAATAGATAATGTCGATGTTGTTCCACTGTTGTAGCTTTGCATAAATAGACCCATGTTTGCAGTAGAAATATTTGTTGTAAGAGTTCCACAGTCTGTTAGGGTAATTCCGTTAGAAATATCTGTGTCGATATAAAATGTGAGAGAGGAGGAGCTGTTTGTTTTAATCATCATGAGAGCGTTGGCACCAGCAACAACTGCTCCGCAGCTACTAGTGGTAGAACAAGTTGTAGCATTACATGTTTGACCAACCCAATTAGCACCACCAGCGGTATTGTTTGTAAACCAAACACCGCTTGCTGCATCACTAGAAGAAGCAGTACCAATATTACCAGCTGCCAAACCCATCCATACTTGATTTGTAGTTGTGGTACTAGGTCCACCTTTCATAAGTATTGTAGGCAATTGACTAAAATTCCATGGATCCTTTGCAGTATTAGCAGAAGTGGTTCCGGAGTATGCTAGACAAGATGACCCAGAGGTACTTATATTAATATTTCCTATAGAGGTATCACCAGTAGCATTAAATGCACAAACGGTATTTTCATCAACTCCCCATGAACCATTATCACCCCAGCCGAAATTTCCAGTAGTGTTTGCAACAGTAGCATCGGTATTTTGATATGTGGCTTTATTAAAGTCTTCTTCAAAATATGAATCGTAGAACATAAAGCCACGGCTTGCGAGACCGAAACCATTGACTTCAAGTTTTTCTAATGGGGCTGTTGTTCCAATACCGACGTTGCCACTTGATTGATTCAATACCGTATTACCACCAGCTGACCCAATGTTTGTACCTCCAGTACTGCTATTACCTAAGTAAATCACGCCCGTTGTCCCAGCGTTAAAATTAATCTGTGTTGCGGGGTATGTTTGTCTAACACTCTGATAGCCTATCGCAACACTTTGAGTTAAATTGTTGGCATAAAATCTAGCAATATTTGTAGCTTCTGTATCATCAGCACTTACAACAGAAAATTTCTCGCTTGGTCCCGTCGTCCCGATACCAACATTAGTTCCACTAATTGTCATAGCTTCTGTTGTACTATTGGTTTTAAAGTGGAATTTTCCTGCCCCAGAGTCATCAGTGTTAGCTAAAAGTAGAAAATCATCAAAAATACTTTGGATGGTAGGATTACCTCCATCAAAGTTGAGGTTGCTGCCCGAACCAATGTGTAGATTCCCATGGACATCTAATTTTCCACCTGGTACTGTTGTTCCAATACCAACATCACCTGCGTTAGTTATTACAAATTTTGCAGATCCTGATGCAGATGCTGTAAACAAATCTCCTAGTTTAGTTTGATTAACCATTAAAGCAGCTAGTCCTACATTTGCAGTATTTTCTATTAGCCAGCTACTAGCAGAAAGGGTATTTGCTGTTGTTGTAGGTGTTGCAGAAAAAATAATATTTGCTGTTCCTGCAGAATCTAAAATGTTTCCTCCAGTTACCTTTAAATTTCCAGAAAGTGCTGTGGTTGTTGCAGTTATTGCAATTGTTCCATCACTATCATTATCAATTTTCTCTCCTAATGCAAAGGTAATGTCTCCTCCTACTCCTGTATTAAAGGTTAGTCCTGTTGTTCCTTGTACTACTAAGTTTTCGGCTAAAGTTAAACCACCTGAAGTATTAAAGTCGGTGTTTGCTGCACCAATATTAATAATTGGAAAATTACCTGCATCCATGGCATTTGTGACTGTTCCAGTTATTGCTATACCAGTAGTTAAAGTTCCACCAGCAGTATCAGCAATTGTTATACCAGTAGTTAAATTACCTGCTGAATTTGTTATATTAATTCCATTAGTCATTCCGGCAGCTCCAGCTACATCAATTTTTAAAGCATTACCAACTACTTTAGAGTCACCAGTTGCAGTATCAAGTTGTTGTATTAAAAGAAGATTTTCTGTTAATACATCAGTTGTTGCTGACCCATTAGCTGCATTATTAATTACAAATGCATTTTGTGTTGTTGATGTTGCTCCACTGTTGGTAAAGTTATGAGTCCAGGCATCTAAAGCTCCTGTTGCTGTCCAACCAAATGTTGTAGTATCTGCATCCATTGCAAGAGACAAATTACCATCAGGAGCTGTTAGAGCATTCCACTTTAAAGATGTTGCAAGTATTGTTCCACCTGATATTGTTCCAGTACAAGTTAAATTACCACTTGAATTTACTATCGTACAACCAGTAGAATCAGAACCTCCAGCAATAGCTACGTCTCCTGTACCAGAGCCTGCAATATTTACTCCACCTGTTGAAGTTCCTGCTATATTAACTGCATCTGCTCCTTTAGCATCAATTGATAATGCTATATCAGTGTCACCACCTGTAGCTGCTATAGTTACAACTCCACCACCAGCTGCATTAGCAATTGTTAATTCATCAACTGCTGATCCAGTTGCAGTAAATCTTAAAAATTCATTACCATTAGTATCTAGAATGTCAGCTCCTGTTAGTTTCAAATCTCCTGTTACTGCTAAATTATCAGCAACTGAAACATATGTTGAATTAGAAGTTAATGTTAAATCTGCCGCTACATCATCAATTGTGTGAGCTACACTATCAATTGTTGAGATTATTCCTGAAGAGTTAACATCAAAACCAGGGAAGTCTATTATTGAATTTGCCTCACCATGTAATGTTAAGGCTGCTGCTGATTGAACTGTTACTGCTCCTGCACCTGAACTACCAATTGTAATTACATCAGCTCCGGTTACATTATCTCCAATATGAATTGTGTCAACTCCAGTCCCAGTTCCTATATTAATTGCTCTTGTTACTGCATTTGTTACTCCTATATTTAATGTTGTTGCAGCACCACCCATGGAGAGGGTAGTTACTGTTGTATCAAATACAGTAGCTGTAGTTGTTGAAGATGTAATATCAGCTGAGGTTGCTCCATTAACAGCTAAATCACCAGCTTGAATGATATTTCCACTAAGATCGACGCTCCATTTGTCCACTCCTGCTGCGTGCCATTCCCAGGTGTTATTTGTAGTGTCCCAGTATAATCCATAATTTGTAGCAGTTCTAAGCCAATAGGAGTTAACATCACTGAAATCTATACCACCATTATTATTACTAACTGAAATGTTTCCACCAGTTACTGTTAAATCTCCTGAAAGAGAAGTTGTTGGAGCTGTTATTGTAATTGTTCCATCAGTATCATTATCAATCTTTTCTCCTAATGCAAAGGTTATATCTCCACCTGCTCCTGTTGAAAATGTTAATCCTGTTGTTCCTTGAACAATTACATTACCAGCTACATCTAACATTGCTCCTGGGGCTGTTGTCCCAATACCAACATTAGCAGTTGTTCCATCAGTATTTGCTCTTGCTGTTAAGGCAGTGAAAAGGGTTCCACCATTATATGAAACATTTAAATCTATTGCTCCTCTCCAACTTGATGTATACCCATTAGAATTAATAGCCAAAATATCCCATGGACTAGTTGCTGATGCTGATAGTGATTTTACTCTTGCTCCTCCATATCCCCATGCGACAGCGGTTGTACCAGAAGAAGCAATATCAAGCTTCGCATTTGTTGGTGCTGTTGTTCCAATACCTACTTTGTCTGCACTGGCATCAGTAAATAATAAACCAGCATCAGTATCTCCTTCAACCCTAAAGTCAGTAGAGGCATCTCCACCTTCATTGAAAACAACATGTCCTGCGTTGGTAACAATAGCATAGTTGAGAGTAGCGGCACCACTTTGACTATTTATATATAAACCGTATGCATTGGTAACATTGGCTCTACCTTGGTTATAAATACGTGCACCATAATTTGTTGTAATGGTTCCCGTTCCTCCTGGTGCTTCAACATATATTCCATAGTTATTTCCAATAGTACCATCATTGGCATCTGTCCTGAAATATCCTGCATAGGAATTGGTAACTGTACTTCCAACTCCAGTATTTTGTGTTATATATAAACCACCATAAAGAGAAGCTAATGTACCAGTTGATTGATTAGTAGCAATATTTCCTACTCCAACTAGGTAAGATATGTTATTTGCCCCAGCAGATACAGGATTTGCATAAATCCCATAATGACCACCAGAACTTGCACTTGCTGGACTAATGGATGATTGTAGATATATTCCTTTAGATGAACCGGATGTGTTGGTATATGCACCTCTTATTGTTGAACTAGTCATATCATCTACAGGAGCATTAATTTTTGTAAAGGTTCTTCCGTCAGCAGTTACTCCTGCTAATTTTGTACCAGTACTATCCTGCCATTCTTGAAGATTTAAAGTTTGTGAAGAATAGCCCTTGACTATTAGCTGTTCATCATCAGCTGTTCCAGTGATTTGAAGCTTAGCTACAGGTGCAGTTGTTCCAATACCGACATTACCAGTGTGTTGAATGTACATAGCATCTTTCCATGTTGGAGTATCTCCAGCATCTCCTGTTGTTCTAACTTGGAAAGACAAATTTCCGTAATTATCATTAACTGCTTCTGAAACTGCCCTAATTTTTGCCATTACATCATTGCCGTAAGTACTAGAATCACCTGTGTAAAATTCAATTCTACCGTATTCATCTCCAGCTGTACCAATCTGTCCTGTATCTGTGAGACGTAAAACAACCCCTGGTCCAGTGGAGTCGGCAACTTCCAATTTTGCTACTGGCCCTGTTGTCCCAATCCCAACATATCCAGTTGTGTCAACTGTCAAGGCTTCAACTCCTCCTGCGGCTACATGTAATGGATGAAGAGCAGAGCTAGTTCCTGTGGTGAGGTTCATTAGGTATCCAGTTCCTGTGTTTGAATTAGTATCAGTTAAATTAAAAAGATTTACTCCTGCTCCTGTAGTAGCATTATATGTAAAGGTAGAAGTTTTATCAGCCATAGTTAGTGCTAGATTCCCATCTGGATCTGTTAATGAATTCCACTTTAAGGAAGATGCAACAATTGTTCCTGTTATTGTTCCACTACAGGCAAGATTTCCATTTGAATTTGTTATTGTACATCCAGTTGATCCACTTCCACCTGCAATATTTACATCTCCTGTAGCTGTTCCATTTAGGTTTAATGCATCTGCTCCTTTACTATCAATTGATAGTGCTATATCAGTATCACCACCTGTAGCTGCCATTGTAACAACTCCATTAGCTGCAGCATTTGCTATAGTTAATTCATCAACTGCAGAAGCAGCTGATGTAAATCTTAAAAACTCATTACCATTAGTATCTAGAATATCAGCTCCACCAATTTGTAAATCATCTGAAACTATTGTTTTAGTTCCAGAAGCATCAATTGTTAAATTACCATCAGTATCAACTCCAAAGGTGGTATTATCTGTAGCATCAAATGACAATTTTAATTGATTACCTGCATGAAATACTTCAAGTTGTGTATCTGGATCTACTACACCAATTCCTATATTATCTGCACTTGCATCTACAAATAGTAAGTTTGCATCAGTATCTCCTTCAACTCTAAAATCAGTTGCACTATCTCCACCTTCATTGAAAACTATTTTTCCAGCATTTGTGACCATGGCATAATTATTTGTAGCTGCACCAGATATGTCTCCCATGTATAATCCATATTTTGAAGTGCCAACTGCTCCAATATTGTTTTCCATTCTAATTCCATATGAAGTTACTGGAGTACTATATGCACCAAGGTCTCTAATATATAATCCTGTTAAATTACTAATAACTCCGGCGCCTGTACTGTAAGTTCTTATGTCAATCAATCTGGTTGTTGTTACATTTCCACTTCCTGTTATTCCAGCGATATAATACAATCCAAATTGGTTTGTTAGAGTACCAGAGCTTGCATGGTAAGAAGTTCCTGCTATTCCAATTGCAGCTCCTGAATAGTTTTGAGTACCAGCGGTGCGAACTGTTGATGCAATTCCATAAATATTATTTGCATCGGCGCCTGCAGAAGTTTTCGTTAATGTTAAATCTATTCCCGTTGTACTAGTGGTTTCATCTGTTGATGTAGAATTAAGATCAACCAAACCTGTTCCATTAATACTACCTAAAACTGTTCCACTACTATTTTGCCATTCCTGAATATTGGTTGTTTGTGTAGCATTACCTTTAACAATGAGTTGTTGAGTATTAGCAGAGCCTACGATATGAAGTTTTGCCGTAGGAGATGTTATTCCAATACCCACATTACCAGTATTTATTGTTAAACCTGAGCTTCCTGTAAACAGATTTATTAAACCAGATGAGTAAGAGTTTGTAATGGCTAAGTTAGTATTGCCTACAGAAGTGTAGCTAACAGTTCCGTATAATTGTGAATTTGCGGTTGATAGTTTTATAATTGGTGAACCAGAAACTACGTCCGCAATCTCTAATTTTTGAGAAGGATTTGTTGTCCCAATACCAACATTACCATTTTCGAGAACTGTAACTAGAGGAGTGGCACTAGTACCTTTGGCATTGGAACCGATTTGAAAGACGTTAGTAGTTGCATTATTGTCGCCATCGAGGTTGAGATAAATACCTCCTGCAGAATTTAAAACCATGTTGTAATTGGCATCAAATTTAGGAGAAATAT
>Ga0172379_10004372_pt1 | contig 21001 bp, 20 predicted proteins | sample GrowelOW334metaG_FD_119756 | JGI IMG/M metagenome (GOLD analysis project Ga0172379, IMG submission 119756) | Groundwater microbial communities from an aquifer near a municipal landfill in Southern Ontario, Canada - Groundwater well OW334 metaG | ecosystem: Environmental > Aquatic > Deep...
AACTCGTTCCTCGTATCCGAGTTGATTGTCCATAGAAATGTGAAAAAATTAGTGTCAGACTTCCGTCTGTCGATTACACTAATATTAGCACGTTTCCGTGGGTAACCCACGATGAATTCTATGCAAGACCCCTTTGGCCCCGGTTCCCAGGTAGAAAAACGGATCATCACGGAAATAGCCAAGATGAAAAAGATTGTGTCGAGCCTGAAAACGCTCGGCCTTAAAATTGTCCTGGCCCAAGGAAGCTATGACCTGGTACACATTGGCCATGCCAGATATTTAGAAACTGCCAAGAAGCACGGCAACATTTTAGTGGTGGGCGTGGACAGCGATGAAAAGATCCGCACGCGCAAAGGACCGGAACGCCCGGTGGTACCTGAAGGCGAGAGACTCGAGATGGTCTCGCACCTGCGTCCCGTTGATTTGGTCTATCTAAAAAAATTGAAAGACCCGAAGTGGCAACTCATCAAATCTATTTGCCCTGATGTGCTCATCGCCACCAAAGACACATATTCGAAAAAAGAAATCCAAGAACTAAAAACCTACTGCGGGAAAGTGATCGTGCTCGAAAGAATGGCCACAACTTCAACGAGCGCGAAGATTCGCCACTTGCAGATCGGGACCGCGCAAAGACTCGAGCGTGCGCTCACGCCTAAGCTCATCAAAACGCTCCAGGAGGCGCTCTTAGGCGTCCCGCAAGAATAACTATGCGCACCGTCCTCGTGGTCTACGTACCCGTTTTACACGAGGGCTACCGAGCGCTGTTTTCAAGGCATCCAGAGGCTACCGAGCTCTATCTCTTCGGTTCCGACGTAATTGGCGAGTTTGAGCATCTCATCAAAGACATTCGCAAGCTCGATCCCCTGCTCACGCAAAAAGCCGTGGCCTCATGGGCTATGTTTGATCGAGTATCCATCCTGAACGCGAGCACCATCGAGGAGCTACGCTCACAAAACGTTTCACTCGTCTGCTCGAATGATGACATTACGCGCGAACTCGTTCAGAAATATTTTTCGAGTAATCCCGTCACGCTCGACAATATCTTTTTGCGCTGGGATAAAAAAACCGCGATGGAACCAATGGCAGTTTCGCCGGACGTTACGATTAGTACAAGCGAGTTCGACAAGCAAATGATCGCCACGGCTCAAAAAGAAGGCGAACAAAGCCCCGACTGGTGGCGCAGACTTGGCGCGATCGCCGTACTCGACGGACGGGTTCTCGTCAAAACGCACAACACCTACGTGCCGTCCGAGCAGATTGCCTATAACGAGGGCGATCCGCGGAGCAATTTCAGAAGCGGAGTGAATCTCGAATCCTCGCTCGCCATTCACGCCGAGGCCCGGCTCGTATCCCTCGCAGCGAAGGACGGCATCTCACTCAAGGGCGCTAGCGTGTACGTGGACACCTTCCCCTGCCCGCCGTGCGCCAAAATGCTAGCCTACTCCGGCATCACCAAGCTCTACTATCGCACCGGGTACAAGGTGCTTGATGGCGAACGGATACTCAGAAGCCAAGGGATAGAAATTATTTTTGTAAGCTAAAAGGCCCATGGCGCGCGCCACAGGCCTTCGTCCGAACTGGTACTTGCCGTGCCGGCGCTAGAGGAGCCGACCCCCCGCCACGAGCGCTTTCTCAGCGTCAGTCAGACGGTAAACGGTCGCCACGCCCGTGCGGAGCTTCTCAAACACGATAGCGCGGGCGTTCGATTCCGCTTCCGACTCCGGCCCCTTGAAGAACGGTGACTCCACGCGTCCGGTCCCGTCCGGCACCATGATGTGAACGTGGAGATGGCGAATCGTTCCGGCGGAGAGCGTAGCGTCCCCGTTCCGGATCAGGATCCCGCAGGAATCGATCTCAAGCCCATCGAGGACGTCCTCGATGAAGACGCCCATGGAGCCGAACTCGTTCTGGGACAGGTCGCGAATGTCCAAAACGTGCCGCTTTGGAACGATCAGGAAGTGCTGAGCAGTGTTCTTCTCGGGGTTAGCGGTGTTGGGCCAGGCCCACCAGTAGTCATTTTCGAACTGCACCACGTTCACTTCCGGATCAGGGACGCAGAACGGACAACGCCCGTTCAGGAGATCGTCCACAGACCGGCAATACTGGTTGTACTTGCCAGTACGCGCAAGCGCTACGCAGTCCTCCGGAGAGATGCCTTCCACTACAAGCCTCGGATGGTCCATTCGTACTCCCTGCTAGCAGATGCTGGCCGGTCTCTATTACTCGAAAACGAACGAAAAGTCAAAATAATATCCCAGCAGATACTTTACTGCTTCTTATAATTCTTCGGCTGGCCGAACTTGAATTTCCAGGCTTCGGATTCACCGAGCTGTTCAAGGTCGGGCTCGATCAAGTGCGCGTGAATGTGCAGGACGCTTGAGCCATAGTTGCCGTACTCGGAAGAACCAAAACGGATAGCCACTCCCCCGCCGGACATGTTTCGTTTTCTAGATTCCTCGGCAAACATTTCAAACAGCTCGCGTCCGGCTTCGGGATCAACGTCTTTCAGATGCTCGACATGCGTTTGATAAATTGCGAGCAACTGATGCTTGATCTTCTCATACGGCCACTGATTTTCGGTCAAAATCCAAAACTTCCCCTCTTTGATAATCGGGGCCTTGTGGTACTTATCAAGGTTCTCCCGGCAAAATGGACAGTGGCCTTCTTTCTTAATCTCCTCCATGACCACTCGCTGTTCTTCGAGTCTGACCGCTGAGAGATTGATGAACCGATTATCGTCGTCGGCCATACTAAATGGCAACCGGGATACCCTTGATCCCCGGGTGCGGGTTGTAATCTTCAAGGGTGAAGTGCTCTTTGCGGAACTCGAAAAAGTCTTTTACGTTCGTATCCATTTTCATCGTCGCGAGGATTTTTGGTTCACGCGAAAGCATCAGCTCGACCGCGGGCACTTGGTCAACGAAAATGTGCGCGTCGGAGATAGTGTGAATATATTCGTAAGGCTCGGTGCCTGTGGCATGGGCGAGCATCATCAACAAGGCGCCGTACTGCACCATGTTTGAGGGGACACCAACGGGGACATCGCCAGAACGCTGAAACATGTGAAGCGTTAGCTTGTTGTCCAGTACTCGAAGATGAATCCAGCCGTGGCACGGGGCAACCACCACCTTCTGCTGTTTGCCGGTCCCGCGAATAATGTATTGTGGAATCCAAGGAGAAATGAAGTGCGTACGCAAGTGCGGGAACTCGCGGATCTGTTCGATAATATTTTGGAACTGGTTGTAGGCGGTTCCCTCGGCGGTTGGAAAGTCATGAAAGGCTGCACCGTACGAGCCAGGCCCGAGGTCGCCCTCTTCGAGCCCGCGCTTCTCACACTTCTCCTTAGTCACCCAGGCCTTCCACCAGGTGCAACCAAACTGCTCGAGTCCAGCTTGCGTGCGCACGCCGTTAGCAAAGGCGCAGATCTCCGCCACAGCCTGCTTCCAGACCGTGACTGGCAAGCGCTCAGATTCCTGAGGCGCCATGTTGCGCTCATTGATGATGGGAAAACCGTTGTCGAACTTGAAATGCATCGGCCCCGGGCCCATGAGGGTCAAAGCATCCACACCCTGCTGGCTGTTGGTTCTAACGCCATGCTCAAGGATATCCCGCAATAAACGCTGATACTGAGAATCAGGGGTACGCTCGTTCAAAGGTTTCATAGGATTGTTGAAGTCCGTTCAATCCTATAGAATCAGACCAACCATTACAAACGCCCTATGCACACAATTTTAGTCGCCGCGGTCACCGCTAACGGTTTCATTGCCCGTTCAACCAATGAACTAGCCAATTGGTCCTCAAAAGAGGACAAGCAGTTTTTTACCGAGGAAACAAAAAAAGCTGGCGTCATGATTATGGGCCGAACCACCTTTGCCACTATTGGGAAGGCCTTGCCTGGCCGATTGATCGTGGTACTGACTGAAAAGCCTGACGAAGTCGTGGTGGTGCCCGGTAGCGTGGAAACTGCGTCCGGGGACCTACGAACCATCCTTGAAAGCCTGGAAAAACGGGGCTTCTCGAACATTGTCATCGCCGGAGGCTCAAATGTTTACTCGCAGTTCTTGAATGCGGGTCTGGTGGATGAAATTGCCCTCACCGTCGAAGCGATCATGTTCACGGACGGCATCAGACTCGCCCAGAATCTAAAGACCGAGCTGGCAATGACGCTCATCGAAACGAGAGTGCTTGGAGAAAAAAGTGTTCTTCTCAGATATCGAATGAATTAAACAAAGAAGTCGAGGCCCAAGCATGGAGGGCGCCGACTTCAAGAATGACACTGCCATGAGTGAGAGTGAGGGTCAACGATCAAGTGTGGATAGATACACAACAAATGCAAAATCATTATGGAAATAAATATTCGCAGACTCTCACCAGACGTTCCGATGCCAGAATACAAGACCCCGGGCGCGTGCGGATTTGATATCGCCAGCATCGAAGAAGTGACTCTTCAACCGGGCGAACGAAAGAAAATTCGTACAGGGTTAGTCGTTCAAGTTCCGGACGGACACGTTCTTCTGCTCTTTCCCAGAGGAAGCAATGCCAAGAAAGGAATTCGCATCGCGAACGGAACGGGAGTAGTCGATATGGATTACTGTGGCCCAGAAGACGAAATTTTTGCTTTTATGCATAATTTCGGCCAAGAAGCTTATAAAATTGAAAAAGGAGAACGGGTTGTTCAGGGAGTAATCGTACCGATCGTCAGACCGAAATTCGTTGACGGCGAGATGAACGCAAAGAATCGCGGAGCACTTGGGACAACTGGATAATGAATGTATAATGCCCTGCATATGGCTTCTCTCATCTCTCTTGGACAAGTTATTGATAAAACCATTTTTCATTACAAGAAACACTTCTTGGAACTGGTAAGCATTACCGCTTGGATTGTGGTGGCTGCGGTTCCGGCTGCGCTGGCCAAGCTTCTGGCTCCGTTTGCCCAAGGAACGGGAACGGAAACAACTACGCCCCAACTTCTCCTCAGCCTCCTTAATGACGCCGGAGCGATTCTTTTGGGCGTGGTTAGCGCGTGGGCACTTATCACCGTCATCATTGCGGTGAGCGAAGAAGCGTCCGGCGCTCCGCGTGATATCAAAGCCCGATCAAAAAAAGCCTGGAAGCTGTTTTTCTCATACCTGTGGATATCCATCCTCCTTGTCCTCATCTCCTCCGTGATTCTCATTCCGCCCGTGGCCGGATTTGCTCTTGTCTTCATTGATACCCTGCGCGGAACCACCACCGTCCTTTCAAGCGTAGGAGGAGTCCTGATGCTCTTTGGCACGCTTGTCTCCTTCATCCTCCTGGTCCGCTACACCATTCAATACGGCTTTGCGCCATACTCGCTCATTCTTGATGACAAAAGAGGAACAAAAGCGCTCAAACATTCATCAGACCTGGTAACTGGACGCTGGTGGGCTACGTTTTTCCGTTTTGTTTTGCCAAAAGTTCTCTACAGCTTAGTGGTCATTGTCCTCAATTTTGTCCTTTTGGCGGCACTCGCTATTTTCCTCATGATCGTCCTTGGAGAGACGTTGACCACACAGGGGGTTGGCAACGCCGTCTGGTTCCTGTTAAGTACTGCCATCACCGCCCTCATGGTCCCCTTAATCGCCGTCACGGACTACCACATTTATGACAGTCTCAGAAGTTCAAGGTCCTAAAGCTTTGCCGAGTGTTGGAAATCTCATTCAGGACACGTTCGCATTTCTCTCTGTAAATGGCGCGTTGGTCTACGGCTATGCCGGCTGGCTCCTGGTGCCAATCCTGGTCATCCTTGGCGCATCACGTCTTGACAAAGGCGTCAGTGACGTCATCACAGCCATTGGCTCCGTAGCGCTCTTTGCGCTATCGCTTTGGGCGAGTGCAGCCGTCACGCTTGCTGTCACTGAGCTCAAGCGCCCGGATCTGTACCCGAAAGACATCAAAGCCTCAATCAGCGAGCTGGCCTGGCGCAGAGCGCCCACCATTCTTTGGATCGGCCTCCTCACAGGAATCCTTGAGGGCTTTGGCCTGCTCCTTCTCATTGTTCCCGGCATTCTTTTCATAGTCTGGTTTGCCTTTGCGGAAACGGAAGCGATTCTCACCGGCTCAGGTACGTTTCTATCACTTGAGCAAAGCCGTGAACGAGTGCGCGGACAATTTTTCCCAGTTCTGCTCCGCCTTGTTGTCTTCAGCCTCATCCTTTGCCTGGCGGTCACCGTCATCCTGGTCCCCGTCATGGCCGGCGCCGGCCTCACAGACTACACCGTCATCTTTACGAATCCTCCAGCCTGGCTTGATGCGACTGTCAACGCTCTCCAAATACTCATCATGCCCGCCATTATCTGTTACGAATTGCATCTTTACTTTGCCCTAAGAACCCCGTAAGGTAGTGCCATTATGTTGCTCGAAACAATTATCGGACTGGAAACGCACGTCCAGCTGAACACAAAATCCAAGATGTTCTGCAGTTGCTCGGCGCATATTGACGACGCCAAGCCGAACACCAGCATTTGCCCCGTCTGCACCGGCCACCCGGGTACTTTGCCGGTCCCAAACAGACAAGCCATTGAGTGGGCTGTCATGCTCGGGACCGCACTTGAAGGACGCATTACGCCCAAAAGTAAATTTGACCGCAAGAATTATTTCTATCCCGATCTGCCAAAGGCGTACCAGATTTCCCAGTTTGATCTGCCAATCATGAGCGAAGGAAGACTTGAGGTGGAAATTCCGGGCGAGCATCGTACCGCGCGCATCAGAATTGAACGCATGCACCTTGAAGAAGACGCGGCCAAGAACATTCACGGCGAAAATGGCAAAACGTATGTTGATTTCAACCGCGGAGGCACACCGCTCTGCGAAATTGTTACGCGCCCTGATTTCAGAACGGCGTCAGAGGCAAAGGCGTACGTGCAAGAGCTCCGCTTGATCGTCAGAACGCTCGGCATCAGTGAGGGCGACCTCGAAAAAGGCCACCTTCGTTGCGATGTGAATATTTCCATGCGTGAAGTAGACGGCAGTGGAAAACCGCTCTCGCCGAACCTCTCGCCCAAAACCGAAATCAAAAACATCAACTCATTCAGGGCGATCGAAAGGGCTATTGCCTACGAAATAAAACGGCAAACTGAGCTATGGGAAGCCGGCAACCCGCCCGAGATAACCGTCACTAGAGGATGGAATGATGCTAAACAGATCACTGAGGGCCAGCGCGTCAAAGAAGACGCGGCGGATTATCGCTATTTCCCAGAGCCGGATATCCCACCGCTCGAACTCGAGTCTCTTGCAAAAGAGATCAAGTTCAAAATGCCAGAACTCCCCGCCGCGAAGCGCCTTCGGTTAATGCGCGAATACGGATTCAAGGAAGGAGACGTTCGGCAGATTGTGGATGATCCGGCACTCGCAAACTTTGCGGAAAATGCGCTATCTGAGCTTGGCGCCTGGCTGGAGGCCTCGCCAGAAATTACCCCAGAAAGCATGGAGGCCAACCGCCAAAGGCTGACCAAGCTTTTTTCCGGCTGGCTTATTTCTAAGCTCGCCGGTCTTCTTGAGGAACGCAAAACAGATATCCGCGTCATGAAGCTGACGCCGGAAAACTTTGCCCAGTTCATCACCCTCATTGCTGACGGCAAACTTACGGGACCAAAGGCGCTTGAGGTCCTGGGCTACATGCTGGACAACGGGGCAGACCCGGTTCACGCGATGGAAGAAATGGGCGCTAACCGCATGGATGATCTCAGCGCTCTGCAAAAAATCGTTGAAAACGTTGTAGAAGAAAACCCTAAGGAAGTAGCCCGCTACAAAGCCGGTGAAACAAAACTTCTCCAGTTCCTGGTAGGCCAAGTGATGAAGGCCACCAAAGGCAATGCGGATCCGGAGAAGACGGCTAGCGTGATTCGGAGCGTGCTTGGTTAGACCCTGACGTTATGAAATTTTCAAAACAACGCATCGCAGACATCATTTCAGGCATCGCAATAGGCGGTTGGCTCTTCTGGGCAATAACTAGATGCGCCGCCGTTCCTGGTCTCATCGGTCAACTTGATGGCCAATTAGCCACTATGGCTTTTGATATTGCCGACGACACACTCATGCCTGTTTTTCTCCTCATACCGCTAAGTCTGGCCGCAATTGTGCTTCAATGTCTTCCAGACAAAAAGTAATGAACCGCAATAACAGGCCTCTAGATCCTTCGCCTACGCTCAGGATCTAATTCACTCGCGACACGGTAACCTTAGACCCTGACGTGAGGAAGGGTCTAGAGGTGGGGATTGGCATACGAGTATGAATTGCGATGTATATATCATCACCAACGAATCTCATCGAACGCTCTACGTTGGAATGAGCACCGATCTTCCTGCCAGGATTTATTCGCACAGGGAGGGCCTTGTTGATGGATTTGCCAACAGGTATCGATGCAAAAAACTAGTTTATTACGAAGGTTGTGATGATCCAGATCAGGCGTACCTGCGAGAGAAGCAACTAAAGGGCTGGACGCGAGTTAAGAAACTTGGTCTGATCAACCAATTCAATCCGAAATGGACTGATCTCTATGATCATTTGATCACGGATTGCATATAGTCCATAACAGGCCTCTAGATCCTTCGCCTACGCTCAGGATCTAATACCGGTGTCCGTCATCACATGATTAACCGCCCCGCGGGCGTCCTTCACCCAGGTGATGCGCGCGTCCCGCTTGAACCAGGTCTCTTGTCTCTTAGCGTAATGATGAGAATCAAATTTGATCCGGGCAATCGCGTCTTTCAGGCGCGATTTTCCGTCTAAAAACTCGGTAATCTGACGATAGCCAATGCCGGTCATGGCATTCGCCTCGGATCCGTATTTCTCCTTGAGCAAACGCACCTCGTCAACAAGTCCTTTGGCAATCATCGAATCAACCCGAAGATCAATCCGTGCGAATAGCTCGTCACGAGGAACCTCCATACCGATCATCTTCGCCTCGTACTTCTTTGGCTCAAAACTCCGCGAATCGGCGAGCGTCTTCCCCGTTGCTCTGAGAATCTCAAGTGCTCGTTCTAACCGCCGGCGATTATTTTCGTCAAGTGAGGCCGCGCCGTCCGGATCTCGATCCGCAATCTCATCGAAGAGTTGCGCGTTCGACAACGTAGCCACCTCCGCTCGAAAAGCCGGATCCGGCGGGACCTCAGCGAACGTTGGCCGGTCAATCACTGCACGAATATACAAACCGGTTCCGCCGACGAGGATCGGGACATGGCCTCGACCGATAATTTCTTTGATCTTTTTATCAGCGTACGCTTGAAACTCAGAGACGGTGTAGACCTGATCCGGATCAGCAATGTCTATGCCCCAGTGCGGAATACTCTCAATCATCGAAGGTTTTTCTTGGCCGAGTCCGCCCTTGTCCCACTCCCGCGTCCCTTCGGGCTTAGCGGTGCCGATGTTCATGCCTCGATAAATAGTCCGCGAGTCTGCAGAGATCACTTCCCCATCTACGGCACGAGCAACCGCAATACCAGCATCCGTCTTACCGGAAGCGGTGGGCCCAACAATGACGATAATTTTTGGAAGCGTAATCATATTTGCCTATTGTGCATATTCACGCCTCTTCAAGCAAGGGTCTAGTATCATCAAGGCATTATGGAAATGGAAATCGGCAAATTCAACCCCAATAAATTACGGCTGGGCGTGATGCGCGCGTCCAATAGAGACATTGCCCCCATAAAACAAGATCTGGGCAATCGCGAGAGTCTGCCGATGCCCGAAGCGGAGGACGAGGCCAAAGAACATCAGCAAAAACGCGATGAGGCGTACAACAAGCGCGAAACCCTGCGCCAAGAAAAAGTCCTTCAGGACCGCGAGCAAGCCGCACAAGATGGACGAGCGAACGCCGAAGAAAATCTCAAAAGTTTTCATGGCGACTTGGACCGTCTTCAGGACTACAAACGAACGGTTCAAGAGATCCTTCGCATACAGGAACAAGACGTTACAGACGCTGAGGAACGATTAGCAAATGCTGAAGAGGCCCGACAAGAGGCAGTAGAAGCAGACGCGCTTCTTGAAATACAAAAACAATATGACGCAGTAACCGCGCAAATGCTCCACCTGGAAGACGCGCTCAGAAGCCAAGCCCAATACAAGGCTGAACTAGCAATGATCACCAGAGAAGAAAAGAAACACGAAAAAGAAATAAACCTCAAAAACGCCAAAGAAGCAGCAGAAGAAGCGTTTCAACAACTCCTGGTTGCCCCCTAAACTAAAAGTCGGGCGTCCCCATACGGGAACGCCACGACCGAAACTGCACCTGCCGGGAAACCGCCTTTCAGCAGACCTCCTTCCCGGCGTGAAGTTTTCTGAGCTACTTGATGAGGAGCCACAGATAGTGACACCACAACCGCACGGCGTCCCACTCGGACTTGTAGATCATGAGCCGTTTGGCGTACTCCTTGTCGCGTTCCGCCCGATCTGTGGTGGGCGGAGACGGATCAATCGGGAGCGCGTCGTAGTCCAGGATCTGGTACTCACCGAGCGCCGTCTTGGCACGATCCTCCAGGAGGACGCGGTAGAGGTACTCCTCATCCTTGTTCCAACCGTTGAAGGTTTCGAGAAGCTCTATTTCCGAGATCCCCGGGAAATCCTTCAGGAAGCGAACCAGCGCCGGCCCCGAAGGGTCCGAAACCTGGCGGACACGGAAGGAACTGTCCAACGCCGATGCGACCAGATAGGCCACATCATGGCGCAGGCGATCCTGCTTGAAGAACGTGGCCAGAATGTGCTGGCTTGCCTCCCGCAGGCGGGGGCGCTCTTCAGAGAATACCCCGGCCACGGCCTTGGCCATCCGGATGTGGTCTGGCTCAGCCTGTAGCGGACCCTCTACGCCCGGCGGTCTGCCCTTCTTGCGCACGTACCCCGCCCCGTCTATCACGTCCCGAATCTGGCCGTTTCCATCTGTCTTCAAAACGATGGGTATGGGCAAGATCTTGCACTCTCGCGGGGATGCCGACACGGGGGTCATAGAACCATCACGATTACGAAACGGTGAACTGGACATGCAATACCTCCTTGCAGTGGGCTAAAACTAGCAGAAAAATGCCGATTTGTCAACAGCCCCTAGCCAAAAGTGCGGTATACTACCGGTGATTATTAGCGAATCTTGCTATGGCCGAAGCTAGAAAAATGGAGGTAAGGATCCCGGAGATGGAGGCCATTCCAGAATCCCCTAAAACCGTTGAAACATTCGAAGAAATTGCGAAAAAAGAATTTTTCTATGGTTGTCCGGAATTCGGCCGGCTGGAAGCAAATGGCCAAACGGTACAGTGGCAAATTGACGGCGTTGGGGCTGACGGCAAGTTTTTCATGAGTGAAGTCAAAACACAGGAAGAACTCGATGCAAGAGTGAAGGCCCGCCGAACCATAGGTATCTCCGCTGTCGAGCTGAAAGCCGAAGTTGAAATTGGCAATCTGGCAAGAGAAATCGCCGGTAAAGACGGGCGAGTTTATGACGCCGCCGTGAATACGCTGACTAAGCCGGCAGATGGATCAGAGCCCACAAAAAAGGACCTTGAGCTCAAAGAATATCTCCAACAAAATAAAGGACAGATATTAGAGTACATGGCCGTTTGCATGCGAGCAGAGGGCCTTAATATAAAACAGGCGTACGAAAAAGCCGTTAAAGAAGCTGTCAGGATCGTGAAAAAAAGCGGGGTTCAAAAACCGCTTGAAACCTTTAAGAATTTCTTCGAAATTGACTTTGAAATTGTGGCCCAGGCCATGAATAACGTAGTGGCTGATTTTTACGGTCATCGGGCGCATGAGTTCCTGGCGAATGAACAAGCAACCACGCAAGAGGAGAGACCTGTTCGCTCAAAGCCCCAAACGAACACGCTCCACAGTCTCATGCTCCTCACTGCCGGCGATAAAAAAGATGAGGGAACCGCCGTGTATAACAGAAGCAATGAAGAAACGGCAGAAATTCTCCGCGAAGGTATCGGCGAACCCGCGATAACAGAGGTTCTGCACGGCGAAGTTGAAGTCACAAAAAATGCAGAAGCAACTATTCCTGAACTTGAAAGCCGTTTAAAATTGGACAGAGAAATCGCCATAAAGCTTTTGGAATCGGGCAAAACCAGCACCTGGACTATTCAAAAAATTAGAGGACTCGAACAGCGTATTTTAGAAGATTTTAACGAGCTTCGATTGGCTCGTTTTCAACAAACAATCATCGATTGGAAAGATCTCCCAGAGGACTGGGTCACATTCCTTGGCGCTATCCAGGAAGCCAAAATGACGGCTGGCGTTATTGAAGAACCCATCATGCCCAAAGAGACGCCAACTACCAGAAGAATAAAGAAAGAACAGGCGCAACGTCAGGCGGAAGCAGACAGGCTATCAAGACCGGTTTTTGAGCATCCCTACAAACAAAACGACGAACTTCCTCGAAACATAGGCCCCGATAATAATGACAAAGAACTTTCCGTCAGTCTTCCTGGAGTAACGAATGCCGAGGTGCCTATCCCCGTGCCGATCGAATCTCTCGCCCCCGCTTCTCCAAAAATAGAAGCACAAAAGATGAGGCCAGAGGCGCCAAAAGTAAAAGAAAAACCCGAAAAACGCGCTGAGAGCAAACCGGCAGTGGTGATATCCGATGATGAAGGTATTTCATCCGCAGGTGGTCGAATTTCAGAAACGGCGATGAAAAAGGCAGTGGCTACGCCAACAAAACCAGGATTACTCAAGGGCGCATGGGAATCCGTTAAATCTCTGTTCAGCTCCGCTCAGAAAGCGGTGGCAGAAACAGAAAAAGAATCAATCGGCTAACCGCAGTATATGGCAAAAACCAACAACACTAGTAGCCAGAGACCAGCGCCGTTGGCTGGCAGAGAACATTCTGGACATCTTGAAGACGTCTCAAGGACAATCCAGGTAGCCCCTCCGCGGGAACGTGCCCCGGAGTATGAACCGGAAACGGCTCTTGAGATTGCCGAACAACGCATGAGCACCGGGGAACCCTTTGAGATGATGATAGGCAGTGAGATGCAGACTGTCCGTGTTATTAATGTTCGAAAACAAGAAGGAACGAACGGCGTCGAGTCCGTTATCGTGGCCTATAAAAGTAAAGACGGTCTCCTTAAGACTAGACGAATGACCGAGCGTAGTTTTGAAACGCATACAGACATCTCAATTGCCGACCTGCTAGACGACCATCAGCAAAAACAGCAGGCACTGGTTGCCAGCGCACGGCCGAGCATGAAGCGCATGTTTGACGGAGCCAATCATCTCCTTGGCGAGGCCAAAAAGTTCGCATTCGGCAAAACAGAAGAGGAGTCTAAAGAAAAACAAAGTATCACGGAAGGCTTCCCCGCCTTCGGCACGAGTGAAGCGTTTAACCTCATGAGCAAGGTTGCCCAACACTTGAATCAAGAGTCGTTTGAACGACTGATGAAAGCTAACGTCAGCGCAGCTTTTGAAATTACTAAAGGATTTGAGCTTGACCCTGCAGATCTGGAAACTCTCCAAACGGCCTTAACAAAACTCGAAACAGCTGGCTCGATCAGAATGATGGAGATGGCTAAAGCAGCTGACGAGCTGACGGCCGTGCGGTCCAAAAGAAATTTTGATGAGCTATCTAGGACCACCACGGGGCTGAGCAAGGGAGAACTAGAAACAATCACCACACTTGAAAAAGCGCTCGCAGAGATTGCGGAGATTAAAGTGGTGCAGACGGTAAACGAATAAAAACTATGGAAACAGCAAAAGCAAGAATCGCCGCCATCCTCACTCGCGCACCTCTGCCGGTGCAGATGAAGGCATACTACCTGGCCCGATTAGAAAAAGAGGGCATCTCCCCTATTTTGATTGAAAGTATTAAGAGCGCTATGAGGGCGCTTGAGAATGACGCCTTTGGCCGAACAGGAGTGTCCGTAGATGAAGATGATGATCCAGAGATCAAGAAGGCCGTAAACATGTACAGCGCAGCCGTAGCTGAAGCTGCAGACAAGTACATGAAGGCGGTGCAGGAAGCCGCGGGAACAATCACAAAAGTAACAAACAAAATCACCAAGAAAATTGAGAAGGCAGAAAAGGTGAAACTCATGGAACGGGCATTGGGATGACATTTCCTACACCGGCATTTTTGACGTTTCAATGACCCGAGTTAAGAGATCCGCTTGCGTGATAACGAGCGGATTTTCTGATCCAAAAACTTTTACCTGGAAATCACCGCCAGCCACTTCCTTTTCGCCAAGCACAATAGTCCACGGCACTTTAGCCATGGCAGAGTCACGGATTTTTTTGCCGAGTTTCTCTGACGAGTCATCAAGATGAACGCGGAGACCAGCCTCAGCTAGTTTCTGCTCGAGCTCCTTCGCGTATGGCGCGTACTCGCCGGCCACCGTGGCCAAGCGAACCTGCTCAGGCGCCAGCCACATAGGGAACGCGCCGGCAAAGTGCTCAATCATAATGCCGATGAAACGCTCGACGGAACCGAGGATCGCTCGGTGTACCATAACGGGACGTTTTTTCGTATTGTCAGCATCGGTGTACTCGAGCTCAAATCTCTCAGGCAGGTTGAAGTCCAACTGGGCGGTGGCCAACTGCCATTCACGGCCAATCGCGTCCGTGGCAATGAAGTCCAGCTTGGGGCCATAGAAAGCCGCCTCCCCCACGCCCACAAAGTAATCCTGACCAAGCTCTACGAGCAGGTCTTTAAGCGTTCCCACGGCCCTGTCCCACACTTCCGGTCCGCCCAAATAGGCCTCCGGCTTAGCGGGATCATTCGTAGAAAGACGAATCTTGAGTGGCATGTCAAACGCCTTGTAGAATTTCGTAATGATGTCGTAAATTGCCCTAACCTCGTCCTTCACCTGATCCATTCGGCAGAACACGTGCGCATCGTCCTGCGTGATCGACCGGACGCGCGAAAGACCCTGGAGCTGGCCGGTGTTCTCATCGCGATAGACGGTGGTTACTTCTGAGAAGCGCAATGGCAAGTCGCGGTAGCTCCTAGTCCTTGAGGCGTAAATTTGCGTGTGGTGCGGACAGTTCATGGGCTTAAGCACGAAAATCTCGTCCGTCTTTTTGCTCGACACGTGGAAAATGTCATCAGCAAATTTGTCCCAGTGGCCGGACGTCTTATAGAGGTCAGCCTTGGCCATGTGCGGGATGTTCACTTTTTGGTAGCCGTACGGCTTCATGAGCGCCCAGACAAAGTTCGTTAAACCCTCGCGCAGTAACGTGCCCCTCGGCGTAAACAATGGCAAACCGGGACCGACGAGCGGTGAGAACGTGAAAAGATCAAGCTCCACGCCGAGTTTGCGGTGATCCCGTCTCTTTGCTTCTTCAAGCATGGCCAAGTGTTTATCGAGGTCATCCTTGGTCTCAAAAGCAAGTCCGTAAATGCGCGTCAACTGGGCGTTCTTCTCATCCCCTCGCCAATACGCACCGGCGAGTTTTGTCAGCTTGAAAGACTCAGCGTCAATCTCGTTCAGTCCCTCCGAGTGCCCGCCCCGACAAAGATCAACATAATGACCGCTTGTGTAAAGCGTCAACGTTTGGCCCTCCGTAGCAAACTCACGGATCATCTCCAGCTTGAACGGGTTATCCGCAAACAGCGCCTCGGCCTCGGCCTTTGAGACTTCAGAACGCTCGAACTTTTTCCAGCTGGGCAACAGCCGGCGCATGCGCTTTTCAATCTTTGGCAGGTCAGTTTCCGAAATCGGCGCGGAAAACTGAAAGTCGTAATAAAAACCGTCATCAATGGCGGGACCGATGGTGCGCTTTGCATCCGGGTACATTTCAAGGACAGCGGCGGCCAATAAGTGAGCAAGTGAGTGACGGCGATGCTCAAGGTCTAGTGGGGACATAGTGCCTACAGACTACCAGAATCTACCATGGGCGGGCAACCCCTACCTGGGATCTTCTATCACGATCTTAATGTGATCCTTCAGATTTGGGATGCGCTTCAGCCAGAACGGGGTGAAGGAGACCGTAACCTCACGCACGCCTTCGTTTGATTTGAGGAGAGTCAGGACTTCGCCTGGCGAACGGCCAACAAACCGGTCTTTGCTTAAGACGGAGGATTCGAGTGATAGACGGGCCGAGCCGTCAAGATAGATGGACAGTCTGGCCTCCCCCGTTTTAGGATCAGCAGATTCCACCTTCACCTGCATACCGTCCAGGTTTACTTTGGTAGATTCGTAGCCTTCCGGAATGCGTTTGGCAAACAAATTTTGCGTGTAGGTCTTCACCAAATCTGCTTGATAAAAAACCGTAGTGACTTTGAGCGAAAGCGTGAGCGTAAATGTTCCCGTTTGCGTCCCAACCGGCGCGTCCGTTTTCTGGCTGATCAGTTCTGTAGTAATCGACGTACCATTCAACGCAGGATCAACGCCGTTGCCAAAGTCGCTGGCTAAAATATCTTTGGTAAGCGAGGCCACAGCGTCACTCACATCCTTATCCGTGAGCGATCTGACGTACTGCACTCCGCCAACCATTGGGTTAACGCTCATTCCCGTAATTTTCTGCTGAAGCGTGGCGTTCAGGCCGGGAATGGTGAACTTTGACGGGCCAATCTCACCGTTCTTTCCGGGAAGATCTGCATGAACCGTTGCATCCGCTTTTCCGTTTGCTGGCACCGTCACGGCCTTGTCCAGCCTGAACAGAACTCCCCCTTCGGATAATAATCGAGTAGTGGCAATGAGGGCCTGAGGGGCGCCACCGGCGTTAGTAATCGTTACCACGCCTGACGCCTTTGCTTCTACAGCCTGTGCTCCCGCCGATGGCAGGGTGAAGGTCTTTGCTGTATCGAATTGTTTTTCTTTTACCAATCCAGCGATCTGCCCATCTTGCGTAGGCGAAGCGATCACATCAGCCACGGCGTTCACGGTGATAAGTTTGGGGTTCGCGACAATCTTAATCGTAGCGCGGGAAACGGAGAGATAGAGCACTGCCAGCAGGAGCAAAAATGTCACGCCCACAAAAGCCACGGCAATGCGCTGATACAATCTTAGCGAACGAGAAAGTGGTTTACGGCCAGCACTAGAAAATTTTGCTCCGGCGTACCTGGCCGGTGGTGGAGGCGGGGGCAAAGGCGGGCGTTTCACGGAAGATGAAGCCATATTGCACCGATTATATCACTAATACTTTACATTCTCTTCCCCAACTACTTCGGCAACTTTTCGAGCGACTTCTCTGGTTGCTGAAACAGAGTACTCGGTAGCGATTTTCTTGGGCTGACCATCGCTCATAACTTCAAGATGAACGCGAACGGTGCCGGGGTTCGCTCTGAAAATGTCGCGCAGGCGCATGATCATGTCATTTGAAGGGCGCTCTGGGACTTTGATTGAGAACGTGGCGAGAGGACTATGACCGGGGACGAGGCGAGCCTCGTCCGTACGGCGGGACGCGGTGCGCTCGGCGTCAAATCCCCCTTGCGCGAGCATGTTGGCGATTTCGGGGATTTCGGACTCGACGAAAGAGATGACATCGTCAACCAGAATCGAACGCTCCTCGATCTCAGAGTCCTCGCGTTTGCGAATTGAGACCTTACCGGTAATGACGACGAAGGCATCGGGATTCAGTTTTTCGCGCACACGAATATATGTTTTCGGGAACACGACACACTCAAGTCCCCCGCTTGGATCCTCAATTCTGACGAACGCCATGGGTTCATTTTTGGCCTTGGTGTAAATCTGCTTTACAGCGGCAATTACTCCCGAAACTTTGACGAGCGTGCCATCTGGAAGCTCGTTCAACTTCTTAACCGGAGAGACGAAACGCGAAAATGCTTCGGCAAAAAGTCCGGCAGGATGGCTCGACACATAAAGACCAAGCAATTCTTTTTCCCAAGCGAGCATGGCGCTCTTAGGAATGGGATCAGCTTGACGTAGTTCAAGCTTTTTTGAGTTCATCTCCGGCGTCAGCTCAAACAATGACGACTGATTGCGCTCTTTTTCCTCATTGACCTGCTTGTTGTAAAGCACGAGTGAATCAAGGTTGGTCACGAGGGTAATTCTGTCGCCAAAACGATCAAACGCGCCGGTTTTGAGCAAGGCTTCGAGCGTTTTCTTGTTGAACGCGTGCGACTTGATGCGCGAAAGAAAGTCTGGCAAGTCCGTAAACACGCCCCCCTTCTTACGCTCGGCTACAATCAGCTCAGCAATCTCTGTGCCTACATTCTTAATGGCCATGAGCCCCCAGCGGATTTTGTTCGTGCCCTTCACCACCGCAAAACCGGCAAAGGATTCGTTAATGTCCGGAGGCATGACGGACAAGTTCATGCGCGTGCATTCTTCAACCTCGATAGTGATTCTGTCGATGTTGCCGGCGTCAGAGTTCATGAGCGCGGCCATGAAGCAGGCGGGATAGTGCGCCTTCAAGTAGGCCGTGCGATAGGCAATCATGGCGTAGCAGGCCGCGTGGGACTTGTTAAAACCGTAAGCCGCGAAGTCCTCGAGCTTCTGGAAAATCTTAATGGCCACCGCCTCCTTCACGCCTTTTTTCATGGCGCCATCCACAAACTTCATCTTCATTTTGGCCATGAGCTCCGCAATCTTCTTGCCCATGGCTTTGCGCAAGCTGTCAGCCTCGCCACCGGTGAAACCGGCCACGTCTTTTGAGACTTGCATGACTTGCTCCTGATAAACCGGAATACCGTACGTTTCCTTAAACGCATTTTCCATGAGCGGATGCTCGTACACCACTCTCTCAAGCCCGTGCTTTCGCCTGATGAAACTTTCGATAAATTGCATCGGGCCAGGGCGATACAAAGACACCATAGCGATGATATCTTCGAACGCAGTCGGCTGGAGTTCCTTGATGTACCGTTTCATGCCGTCAGATTCCAGCTGAAAAACACCGGTAGTTTCTGCTCGACCAAGAAGCGCAAACACTTTCTCATCAGTCAACGAAATCGTATCTATATCTACCACATCGCCCGTCACGGCTTTAATAATCGTCATCGCGTCCTCAATCACCGTTAAGTTCGAAAGACCGAGGAAGTCCATTTTGACTAACCCCGCCGCTTCGGACGAGTTCAACGAATACTGCGTGATGAGGGCCATGTCCTCATGCTGTCCACCCTGGAGCGGAGCCCTCTCGACGAGCGGTCTATCGCCGATAACGATACCGCACGCGTGCTGGGAAGCGTGGCGAGGATTGCCCTCAAGCTTCATCGCCAGATCAATCACTCGGCGCGCCATGGGATTCCCGTCATACATCATCTTCAAATCCTGCGCCTCAACAATCGCTACCTTGAGCGGGGTGTGTTTTCCCTGCACAGGCGGAGGTACATTCTTGGCAATCTGATCGCCTTCTTGAAACGTGAGACCGAGAACTCTCGATGCGTCACGAATGGCCGCACGGGGCATGAGCGTTCCAAAGGTGATGATACCGGCCACGTGATCGGCTCCATATTTTGCCGTCACGTACTCAAGCACCTTCCCTCGGCCCGTATCCGCAAAGTCCGTATCAATATCCGGTAGACTAATACGATCAGGATTCAAAAAGCGCTCGAACAATAGCCCATACCGCAACGGCTCAATATCCGTAATGCGGAGCGCGTAGGCTACGATTGAGCCGGCAGCTGAGCCACGGCCAGGACCTACGAGTACCCCGTGATCCTTAGCCCACGTAATGTAATCCTGCACAATCAAAAAGTACGAAGGGAAGCCCATCTTAACAATGGTCGAGTATTCAAACTCAAACCGCTCCATCACGTGCGGGGGAATAGGGTCGCCGTATCTAAACTTGAGACCCTTTAAACACAGCTCGCGCAAAACATCCGCGTCCGTCTTCCCTTCTGGCAGAGGAAAATTCGGCAAAAAGTTTTTGCCAAGCTCCATGACGAAATTAATCCGGTCAGCAATTTTTCGAGTATTTTCGATCGCTTCTGGGACGTCGGCAAACGCCTCGAATATTTCCCGCGGTTCGCCGAATGACAGATCAACCTCATCCGTATTCGTCCGCCGATATTCTTCAAGTGTTCGCCCGCGCTGAATACAAAGCTGTGCCTCGTATCCTTCCCGATCCTCCGTGTCCAGATAGAAAGTGTTCTTTGTGGCCACGAGCGGAGCGCCAGTCTCAAGAGACAATTTTCGGAAGGCGTCATTCACCTCCACCTGCCGGGGCATGTCCGGATGATGAATGAGTTCAAGAAAAAAGTTTTCTTTGCCAAAAATATCCTGGTACTCGGCAATCAGCGCCCTGGCTTTTTCCAGATCGCCATTGCTGGCCGAGTTCGGCACCTCGCCAGACACTGCGCCCGACAAAGCGATTAGGCCTTTGGAGTGCGCTTTCAAATATTCCTTGTCAACACGCGGTTTGTAATAGAAACCTTCAAGAAATCCTGCCGTGACAATCTTGCAAATGTTTCGGTACCCTTCTTCGTTCTCAATAAGAAGTACGAGCCTATAAGGCCGATCATCCAAACGAGCTCGCCGATCAGTCATGCGGTGCTGGGCCACGTACATGTCCACGCCCAAGATCGGCTTGATCTCCGCGTCTTTGCACGCCTTAAAAAACTCCACCGCCCCGTACAGGTTCGCATTATCCGTCAACGCTACGGCCGTCATGCCCAATTCCTTGGCACGCTTAACCAGCGCCTTCGGCTTCGGCAAGGCCTCAAGCAAGGAATAGTGCGAATGATTGTGGAGGTAGACAAAGTCTTTGGATTCCATGCCAAGGGAGCTTACCAAATCCCCCCCGTTTTTCCTACTCATCCACGGGTTATCCACAGCTGGTTGACCATTCTGCCGTCAATATGGTGGAATGTATATATCCGGGTGATGGTAGCAATACCTCCAATTGGATGACAGCAATACAAACTCCCCTTTACTGGCGGGGTTTGTATTGTTTTTTTACCCCGGGCCATTGGGGCCTATGGAGGTAATTGGTCAACCTCACTCGGATTGTCATCCATGAGATACGGGTTCGAATCAACTGCTGTCCAAAGTCTCTCTAATGCCGACTGTTATTGAGGATCTGCTCGGGAAGAGGGTTGCTTCTGTTCAAAAAGGCGGGCGAGCTCTGCATGCCACGTTTCGATGATGTCGAAGGTCAA
>Ga0172379_10004373_pt1 | contig 21001 bp, 14 predicted proteins | sample GrowelOW334metaG_FD_119756 | JGI IMG/M metagenome (GOLD analysis project Ga0172379, IMG submission 119756) | Groundwater microbial communities from an aquifer near a municipal landfill in Southern Ontario, Canada - Groundwater well OW334 metaG | ecosystem: Environmental > Aquatic > Deep...
AGGAACGACCGTTCCTAAAATTACTTGGGACACTTTAACGGGAATAAGATGCACGAATATCGGGGGCGATTATTGGCAGGCTAAATTTCAAGCTACTGCCGGCGATGAAATTCAATATAAGTTTGTTACTTATACTTCTGATTTAAAACATCCAACATTTCACTGGACGGGATGGGAGGGTCCGCTGAATTCCGGGACTAGTTTTGCGGGAACGAACCGCGGAATAGTTGTGAGCAATACCGATATGAATTTGCCTATGCAATATTATAATGGATGGGAAAGTACACTCGCACAATATTGGACCCCTTTCCGAAAAAATGCCGACACACTCGCTGTTTATTTCCGTGTGAACATGGGAGGAGTTTCAGATTTTAATCCTGCGTTGCAGACACCGGAAGTTTGGGGAAGTGCACCGTTAGGAGCTTCTCCAACATGGGTTAAAGTAATTAGTCTTACCCGCGAAACAAACAGCGTAAATAAAGGTTCATTCTGGTCGGGAACCGCGTACGTGCCGAAATCGCTTATTACCGATGGAACAGTTCAGTCCTATAAATTCACCATTAACGGATCAACATGGGAAAATATTGCAGATCGTTCTTTCAAGTTTACAACTAATATGTTGACTTCAGGTGACACAACAATTAATTGGGCGTACTTCGGCAATAAGGCTCCAAGCGGTCCGGCTGTAACTGGAAATGTAAACTTCAGATTAAAATTAGACGCGCTAGAAAAAGCAGGATTGTTCAATCGTGGACTTGGCGATAAAATTGCAGTTACAGGAGCAAAGGGTTGGCCTCCTTCTTCTTTTACTTTTGATACAGAACCAACCATGCTGAAGATGACTTATGTTCCAACTATTCAAGAGTGGATACTTACCGAGCCGTTTACTTTATCCAAAAGTTCGGAAATTATTTATAAATACTACATTGCTTGGGACACAACACGCTTTGATACAACGCATGCAAATTATATCCCGGGCTTGTTTATGGTTAACGGTTGGGAGGAACCGGGAATTACTGGTGGAGGTGATAGAATTTATCTCTTCCCGGGATTAGCTGATCAAACCACAACGGGTGATTTTGGTGCCGATCAGCAATTTTTTAATAGCCTTCATCCGAACAGTGTTATCGGAACTGCGATCGATCTTACATTCAATATTGATATGACTCCGGCAACAAACGCAACTACAAATCCGACTAACACTCTCTTCAGACCGGGAATTGATACGGTGTACATTCAGTTTGATGGATGTTTGATTCCCATTACACAACATCAAACAATGTACGGAACCGATAATAGAATAATGCTTGCCTCGCCAAACGCAAACGGTAAATACACGGCGACTGTAAGTTTAATCGCTCCGACTTTTTACCAGGTTTGTTACAGGATCACTTATACTTCAAGTACCGGCGAAGTAATGAATGGTGGGGGAACAAATAAAGGGAGAAGATATTACCAATACATTGTTCCAACAAGTGTAAACGGTAGTACGGTAACTTGGCCGGTATCTTTTAGTCTTGCTGAAATGCCCTGGATGCAAAATAATTTAACTGTTGAAAATCCGCCAAACTTAGGTGCTATCGATGCGATAAACGAAAATATTGATATATTACCAAATAAGTATGCGTTATATCAGAACTATCCGAACCCGTTTAATCCCTCAACAGTTATTACTTATTCTATCTTGAATCCGGAAAATGTAAGACTTGAAGTATTCAACATAGTCGGAGAAAAAGTTGCAACGCTCGTTAATCAAACTCAAACTGCCGGTGTTCACAGTGTAGTTTGGAATGCTAAAAACGAAAACGGAATTTCCGTTAATTCAGGTGTTTATTTACTAAAAATACAAGCAGGAAGTTTTTCAAAGATTCAGAAAATGCTTCTGCTTAAATAGGAATTATGAAAAAATTAGTTTTTTGGTGGATTGCGATTCTCTTTACTCCGGTTTTTCCGCAAACCAATCCCGATAGTTTTATCAGGGGAGTGGATATTTCAACTACTCCCCAAATTAGAAATGCCGGTGGTGTTTGGAAGCAGAATAATGTTGCCGATGACGTCATTGATATCTTCAAAAATAACGGCGCCAATTATGTAAGACTCCGTCTCTGGCACACTCCTTCAAATCAATATTGCGGTTTAAATTCAACTCTCGCGTTCGCAAAGGAAGTTAAAGCAAAAGGATTCAAATTTCTACTCGATATTCATTATTCCGATTGGTGGGCTGATCCGGGGCAGCAGACAAAACCGGCTGCATGGAATGGTCTTTCGTTTGCCGTCCTTACAGATAGTGTTCGCGCTTATACAAAGCGTGTCATCCAGGCTTTAAAAGATCAGAACACACTGCCGGATATGGTACAAGTTGGCAATGAAATAACAGGCGGCATGCTTTGGCCTGATGGAAAGATCAGTGTTGGCGGATGGGGAAATTTTACTACTTTGTTAAAAGCAGGAATCCAAGGGGTAAAAGATGTTGATACAACTTCAAAAATAATGATCCATTTTAGTGAGGGCGGAGATAATGCAAAATGCAGATGGTTTTATGATAACTTGAAATCTAACGGAGTTACTTTTGATATTATCGGTCTTTCATATTATCCATGGTGGCATGGTTCGTTAACCAATGCGCAAAATAATTTGAACGATCTTGCTACACGCTACAACAAAGATATTGTAATCGTCGAAACTGCTTATCCCTGGACTACTCAATACTTAAATGATGGTGTTAACAATGTTGGTTTCGATCCGGCAAAACTGCCGGTTGGTTATCCGGTCAATCCGCAAGGGCAAAGAGATTTTTTAACTTACCTTATTAAGTTGATAAAGAATACTACTTCCGGCAGAGGCATCGGATTTTTCTACTGGGAGCCTGCTTACATTTCTGTTCCACCGGTTGGTTCTGCCTGGGAAAATTATGCATTGTTCGATTTCAGCGGAAATGCTTTTTCAACGTTACAAGCATTTCAAAGCAATGATAGTTTGTCAACCGTTAATGTTACTCTTCGAATTAATACTTCAACACTTGGAGATACACTAAAAAATACCGGGCTTGTTCAGGCAAGGGGACAAATTTTCGGTGTTAGTTCTGGATTTTTCCCAAGCGGTGAAAAATTTACATGGGATATAAATTCGCAAATAAAATTGAAGAATGTTGGAGGAGATTATTGGGAATACACTTTTAAAATGTATCCCGCCGATGAAATTCAATTTTTATTCTGGGCGGGGCATTCGTCAACTATTCCTACTTACAGAAGTTTAGGTTGGGAAGGGCAGATTACTCCGTTCGATAGTTCTGCGGTTAACTATCGTGTATTCACCGCCGGATTGAAAGACACTGTTTTGGATTTGGAATTTTTTAACGGTTCGGCAAACAAAGCGCCGCAGTATTGGAATCCGATTGAAAGTAAAACCGATTCAGTTGGAATTCTTTTTAGAGTGAATGTAGCTCATCTTATCAAAGCCGGTTTATTCGATGCTGCAAAAACAATGTTGGTAACCGTTCGTGGTGATTCAGCAAGTTCCGCAGGAGTACTATCATGGGATTTCAGCAAGGTGCTTTTAAAACAAGAACCGATAAGCGTGGGTTCGGGGTCGTTTTGGTCGGGAGTTGCTTATTTCCCGAAAAACAAAATCACTTCCGGAACGCCGATCAGTTATAAATTTTATGTAACGAATTGTACTTTTGGCGGCTGGGAATCGGGTATTGAAAATAGAGTTTTCAACTTACCTGAATCCGATTCAACTTTGGTTTGGAAATTTTTTAATGATAAGAATCCCTTAACTGATCTTGAAGAAGAAACTCCATTGGTCGCAAATGAATTTATGCTTTATCAGAATTATCCCAATCCGTTTAACCCGACAACGACAATTAAATTTTCAATTACAGAAAAATCAAATGTGCAGTTAAGAGTTTTTAATCTTTTAGGTGAAGTTGTAAAAACACTTGTAAATCAAAATGAAGAAGCCGGTATCCATTCGGTAACCTGGAATGGATTGAATGAATCGGGAATCCCGGTTAATTCGGGTGTTTATTTAATGTGGTTGGAAGCCGGTTCGCAAATCCAAATGCGCAAAATGATTCTATTAAAATAATTTGTCGTAGAGTCATGCCATGGCATGACTCTATAAAAGGAAGATAGTTTGTGAAGAAATTTCTTTCCCTCATTTTTGTTTTTCTTCTCATCGTTATACAGGCATTTCCTCAAAGCAGTAATTTTAAAACAGGAGATGTCTTTGTTGATAGTTCGGGAATTATGCGGTGGGAAAATTCAAACGAAGAAGTAAAACTGTTTGGCGTTAATTACACGACTCCTTTTGCATACTCTTACCGCGCGCAGAAAAAATTAGGTCTTAATCTCAAGCAAGCAATTGATCTCGATGTTGTACAAATGGTTCGACTTGGTTTTGATGCCTTCCGTGTGCATGTATGGGATAAAGAAATAACCGACAGCATTGGGAATATAGTTGCGAATGAACACCTTGATTTACTTGATTATCTTTTATGGAAATTACAATCGAACGGAATAAAAACTATTCTTACTCCAATTGCCTGGTGGGGAAACGGTTGGCCTGAACCGGACGGCATTACTAAAGGATTTGCTCAACCATATTCAAAACTTCAACTCATTACTGATGAAAACGCAAGAGCAGCACAGAGAAAATATTTAAAACAATTTGTCACTCACCTCAATCCTTATACAAGACATACATACGGAGACGATCCTTCAATTATCGCAATGGAAATTATCAATGAACCGTTTCATCCGAACGATGGAAAGGTTGTAACAGATTACATAAATGAAATGGTTGATGTTTTGCATGGAGCGAAATACACCAAGCCTATTTTTTACAACATCAGTCAGAACTGGAACAACGTGCAAGCAAAAGCGGTTTGCGACGCAAAAGTTCAGGGCATTTCGTTTCAATGGTATCCGACTGATCTTGTTCACAATAAAATGTTGAAGGGAAATTATTTGTCCAATGTTGATCATTATAAAATTCCTTCTGAGAATATTTCCGGTTATAACAATAAGGCAAAAATGGTGTATGAGTTTGAAGCTGCCGATATTGGCGGTTCTTATATATATCCCGCGATGGTTAGGAGTTTTAGAGAAGCAGGAATGCAGTTTGCAACAATGTTTTCGTACGAACCGTCGCAGATCGCATGGAGCAATACAGAATACCCAACGCATTTTATGAATTTGTTGTACACACCTTCAAAAGCAATCAGCTTGATGATTGCGGGATATGCTTTCCATGAACTTCCGCTAAAAAAATCTTATGGTGAATCTCCAGAGAATAATCAATTTGAAAACTTTCGCGTGAGTTATGATGAAGACTTGAGTGTGGCAAATTCCGATTCATGTTTTTATTATTCAAATAGTACATCAGATATTCCGCGAAATGTAAAATCATTGAAACACATTGCCGGATGTGGTAATTCAGAACTTGTGAAGTATGATGGAACCGGCGCTTATTTTCTTGATAAACTCGAAGATGGCATCTGGAAACTCGAAGTTTATCCCGATGCGCTCTGGTTGTGCGATCCATTTGAGCCGACAAGTTTACAACGCCAAGTTGCCCGGTTATTCTGGAACGAAAGAAATATGTCGATTAAACTTGCTGATTTGACGAATAAATTTTTTATCAATTCACTGAAAGGGAAAAAGCAAATTACTTTTGAAGTTAAAAATTCCGGATTCAAAATTAAACCGGGGATTTATTTATTATCAGCAGGGCAGTTAAATAAAAACGTAATTAAAAGGAATCTTTTTGAAAGTGAAAGCTTTCTTACCGGATTATATGTCTCAAAAGAAAATCCCGATCAAGTTGAGATCGTTAATCTTTCGAAAGAGAAACAACTTGAAGGAAAACCTGTACAGTTTAAATTTCAAATTGCTGCTGAAAAAGAAATATCCGGTGCAGAACTTTATGTTAAACGATTCGGGTGGAGAAACTTTGCAAAATATTCTCTTAAGAAAGGTAAAGGATTTACTCATTCATTTGAAGATTCGTCAACAATATTTTCTGAAGGTGAGGTACAGTATTGTGTTTCGGTTAAAACCGGAAATAAAATTGTAACATTTCCCGGTAATATAAAAGGTTCACCAAATGATTGGGATTTTCGAATTGATAATCCGTGGAAAGTTGTTATTAGCAAATCTGGAGAAAATATAAATTTGTTCTCAGCTATGCAAGATAGAAGAGATTTACTCTTTCCGCATTACAGCAAAACGATGCAGTTCGATGTAAATTACAAGAGCGGAAGTGACGGGAACTCCACTTCTCTAATGGTTAAAGTCCGTTATGGCGATGAGAATAAAATACCTTTCGGTGTACAACTTGCGGTTGACGAAAAAGTAAAATCAGTTTGTAATGAACAAAATGATTATCGTTACGCAATAATAAGAGGACGTTCAAATCAAGATACCACTTCAACTGTAAAAATAATTTTGCTAATGGAAGATGGAAGAAGTTTCACATCTAATGTTGAGTTGCAGACACAATGGCAGGAAACTGTAATTCCTCTTTCAAAATTTAAGATCGGAAATTCACTTGTGCTGCCCAATTCCTATCCTTTGTTTCTTCCTCGTGTTAGAGAATCTGTAAGTGAAAATAAAGTTATAAATCCATTTGCTTTCAGTGCAATTCAGATTGTTTGTGAAGCCAACATGAAAGAGAAAAAGGAAACCGGTTTTGAAATCGAATCAATTTATTTAACAACCAAAAATGAAACAACAAAATAATGTGATGAAAGAAAATAGATTTTCGATTACCGAACAAAATGGAATTAACGGAACGGAAATCATTGTTAAAAACAATTCCACCAATGAATCATTTTCTATTCTACCGGATTCCGGCGCTCGCGTTGCCGAATTATTTCTTCATAACGGGCAAAAAATTATATCTGTAATTAAAAAAATAGAAAATGTCCATTCTGAAAACCGGGATGACATTTTCAACAATGCAAAACTTTCTCCTTTCACCGGGAGGATTCGAGAAGGGAAGTACACTTTCAATTCGGTTGCCCATCAACTGATAAAAAATTATCCGGAAGAAAATAATGCTTGTCACGGATTTGTGTACAATAAAAATTTTAAGGTGATTGAAAAGACAGTAGAAGAAAACTTTGCTTCTTGTTCACTTGAATATTGTTATCTGGGAAATCTACAGGGCTATCCATTCGTGTTCACTATCCAGCTGACCTATCATCTTTCTCAAGTTGGACTTACTTGCACAACAACCATTACCAATAATTCGAGGGGGCGAATGCCGATTAGCGACGGTTGGCATTTCTATTTCGATCTTGGAATCGAAATTGACAACTTAAAACTGAAGACTGAAAACTGTGAACTGATGGAACTCGATTCCAATATGATTCCAACCGGGGAAAGAAAAATATTTAATGAATTTATCTATGGGAAAATAATTGGTGAAATGAAGTTTGATTCATGTTTCAAGTTTAAGTCTATTGATAAGGCTGAAACACGACTAATCTCCGATGAACGAAAACTTGATCTTACCATTTGGCAGGAAGTTGGTGAAGGTAAATATCAATATCTCGTTATCTACACTTCACCGGACAGAAAAACAATTGCGATCGAACCAATGACTTCCAACATCAACTCGTTTAACAACGGAGAAGGATTGATCATTCTTAATCCAAATGAATCCTTTACCGCCAGTTTTGGAATTTCTCTGAACAAAAATATTTAATAAATGAGAGAAGGAATATGAAAATTATAAGTGACTCTTTCCGTTATTTTCCCTTGGTTATGTTGTTAGCACTTTTACTATCTGCTGAAATGATTATTGCTCAACACACTGACCAGAAACAACGACACACTTTATTTACGCGCGATTGGAAATTTTCTCTTGGTGACCAAACCGGCGCTAATGAGGTTTCATTTAATGACGAAGATTGGCGGGTACTTAATCTTCCCAACGACTGGAGTATTGAAGGGAAGTTTAGTAAAGATAATCCCGCAACTCCAAGCGGCGGCGCGCTACCGGGAGGAATCGGATGGTACCGAAAAACCTTCTCACTCTCTGATTCGCAAAAAGATAAACTTATTTTTATTGATTTCGACGGTGTTTATCATAACAGCGAAGTCTGGATAAATGGTCATTATCTGGGAAAGCGTCCTTACGGTTATAGTTCGTTCAGATATGAACTAACTCCTTATTTGAAATTCGGAAATGAGAAGAATGTAATTGCCGTTAAAGTCGATAACTCACAGCAGCCTAACTCACGCTGGTATTCCGGTTCCGGAATTTATAGAAATGTCTGGCTTGTTACTACCGACAAAATTTATGTTGATCATTGGGGAACATTTGTGTCTACGTCAGAGGTTAGTAAATCTTCTTCAAAGGTTTCGATTAGAATAAAAGTGCGGAACACACTCAATCTTGAAAAGTCGATAGTAGTTGTGACCAATATTCTTGATCCATCAGGAAAGAAAGTGAAAAGTGATAGGACAACTATTAAGATTCCGTCAGTAGCTGTTACCGAAACAGAACAGAAAATAGAAATTCCCAGTCCCAAACTCTGGGACACGGAACATCCACATCTTTACAAAGCGATCACTGAAATTGAGAGCGAAGGAAAGACGGTTGATCAATACGAAACAACTTTCGGGATACGCTCTTTCTATTTTGACGCCGCAAAGGGATTTTTCTTAAACGGAAAAGCAATGAAAATAAAGGGGGTTTGCAATCATCATGATCTCGGTTTTCTCGGTGCTGCGATCAACACTCGTGCAATAGAGAGGCAACTTGAAATTATGAAAGGAATGGGAGTGAATGCAGTCCGCACTTCTCATAATCCTCCGGCGCCGGAATTATTAGACCTCTGCGATAAAATGGGAATTATCGTTATGGATGAAGCGTTTGATATGTGGGCGATGAAAAAAGTTGAGTTTGATTATTCGCTAAACTGGAAAGAATGGCACAAGCGCGATCTGGAAGATATGGTGTTGCGCGACCGGAATCATCCGAGTGTATTTATCTGGAGCATTGGTAACGAAATTCCCGAACAACGCGACAGCAGCGGAATCGAAATTACTCGCGAATTGGTTTCGATAATTAAAAACTTAGATACAACCTGTCCCGTTACATCAAATATGGATTATACAAAACCGGATAATTTTTTAAATAAGTCCGGCGCGCTCGATCTTATTGGTTTCAGTTATCATCAATATGATTATGAAGCTTTCCCCAAAAATTATCCGAATCAAAAATTTATCGGGAGCGAAACAACTTCTTCATTGGCAACGCGCGGATTTTATGATATGCCGTCGGATAGCATTCGCCGCTGGCCAATAAGATGGGACATCCCATTCACTCAAGGTAATCCGCAACAGATGTGTTCGGCGTACGATAATTGCAGTGCGCCGTGGGGTTCAACAAATGAGGAAACATGGAAGCTGATTAAAAAATATGATTACCTTTCCAGTATGTTCCTTTGGACGGGATTTGATTACCTCGGCGAACCGACTCCCTACAGTTGGCCTTCACGGAGTTCCTATTTTGGTATTGTTGATCTCGCCGGTTTCCCGAAAGATTTTTATTATCTATATCAAAGTGAATGGACAAATAAACCAACGCTTCACATTTTCCCTCATTGGAATTGGGAGAAAGGGAAACAAGTTGATGTTTGGGCTTACACAAATTGCGATGAAGTTGAGTTATTCCTAGACGGTAAATCGCTCGGCACAAGAAAGCAACAACCCGATGTTTTTCATTTGATGTGGAGAGTTGACTACCAACCCGGTACATTAAAAGCTGTTGGAAAAAAAGATGGAAAAGAAATATTAGTAAAAGAAATTAAAACCGCAGGTGTGCCTTTTAAGATTGAAGCGGTAGCCGACAGAAAAAAAATTAAAGCGGATGGAATTGATCTCTCATTCATTACCGTCAGAATTTTAGATAAAGACGGAATCCTCGTTCCAAACGCTGATAATCTTATCCACTTTGATGTAACGGGAGAGGGAAAAATAATCGGAGTGGATAACGGATTGCAAACAAGCCATGAATCATTTCAAGCAAATTTCCGACATGCGTTTAACGGGATGTGCCTGGGAGTAATTCAATCAACTGAGAAGCAAGGGAAGATAAAATTGATTGTTAAATCAGATGGACTAAGAAGCGCTTCGATTGAAATTGTGAGCAGGGAAGAAAAATAGACCCGTAAGTCGAAACTCTGTTTCGACAAGCCCCTGAATAAATTGAAATAAAACACATGGGCGATTCAGAGAATCGCCCTACAGCTTTAACTTGGTAGTAGTTTACCGATTAATTCTTTATTTTTGTACAAAACATTTCAATAAAAGCGAATCGGTCATGAAAAAAATACTACTACTGCTGTCACTTCTCATCTTTAGTCTTACATCTTTTGCACAAATATTTGTACCTAAACGTGAATTCAGAGGCGCCTGGATCGCCACCGTAACAAATATCGATTGGCCTACAAGAGGCGCTTCAACAGCATCGCAGAAGCAGGCGCTAATAGATATTCTAAACGGACTTAAAGCTGTTAATGTTAACGCAGTAATGTTCCAGGTAAGACCGGAATCCGACGCACTTTACAATTCATCGATCGAACCCTGGTCTTATTGGCTTACCGGATTTCAGGGAGTTGCGCCAAGTCCTTATTACGATCCCTTACAATTTGCAATAGAAGAAACACACAAACGGGGAATGGAACTGCATGCATGGTTAAATCCTTACCGGGTGGAACGAAGCATTGGAAATTATCAAACCGCTTCAAATCATATCTCTAGGAAACATCCTGACTGGACATTTGCAAAAGGATCTTTAAGATTATTAGACCCGGGGCTTCCGCACGCAAGAGACTATGTTCTCTCTGTTATTATGGATATCGTACGAAGATATGACGTGGACGGAATTCACTTTGACGATTATTTTTATGATGACGGCATGACCACCGAAGACGCTACAACTTATGCGAATTATAATCCTACAAGTCTTGGACTTGCAGATTGGCGAAGAAAGAATGTAAACACTCTTGTTAAGATGATAAGTGATAGCATCACCGCTGTTAAACCTTTTATTAAATGGGGTATTAGTCCCCGCGGAATATGGCGTCCGAATTATCCATCCGGAATTACCGGCAATGATAATTACAATTCCATTTATTGCGATGCAATGGCTTGGCTGCATGCCAAATCGATTGACTATATTAATCCGCAACTCTATTGGGCATTTGGCGGCGGACAAGATTACGGCAAGTTAATGCCCTGGTGGGCAGATTCCGCCGGCGCTAACGGAAGACACATGTACGTTGGTCATGCAGTATACCGTATCAACAATCCCTTTAACGCTAACGAACTTCCGCGCCAGATACGCTTAAACCGGACGGACAATTTTTGTCAGGGAAGCGTTCTCTACAATACAAGCTCGAGTTTAGAGAATCGTTTAGGATTTACAGACTCATTAAAAAACACACTTTACAAATATCCGGCGTTAACTCCAATAATGAATTGGAAAGCGAACAATGCTCCAATGCCGCCGGTAAATTTACGTATCGAAAAAGATTTGGCAACTTCAGCCGCAAAGCTTGTTTGGAATAAAGGCGAGCTTGATATGGATGGTGATTCTTCTTTCTTTTATGTTTTGTACAAATTTACTTCCGGTACACCTTCGCAGAGTGAAATTGATAACAACGAAAATATTGTGGATATGACCACATTGAAAGAAATAGCGCCAAGAGATCTTGCTGCTTCCTCCGGTGATCTTTTCTTTGGTGTAACCGCGTTGGACCGGTATGGAGCCGAGAGCCCCATTTCCAACATCGTTCAACTTTTACCTCCCCCTGTTCCGGTTCTTGCAACTCCTGTAATGGATGCGATCAATCAGAGAGATACAACAATCTTAGTTTGGAATTATGCAAAAGATGCATTTCAATATGAATTGGAGGTTGCTGATACAACATTATTTATAGCTCCACATGTTTTAGGTGCGATCTTGATGGACACTTCCTATAAAATAACAGGGATGAAAGGTGAAAAAAAATATTACTGGCGGGTTAAAGCAAGTAATCCGGCGGGAGAAAGTAGTTATTCCTCAACGTTTAATTTTACTACCGGTTTCCCGGCTGCTATAACACTGCTTGAACCGGCGCATGCGACTACCGGTGTTTCAATTAATCCCACATTCAAATGGGCTAAATCAAACACAGCATCGTCATACCGGTTTATTTTTGCATCGAGTTTAACTATTACACCGCAAACAACTCTGCTCGATACGGTTTTAACCGATACAACTCTTTCGCTCCAAAAGTTAGTGTTGAACAAAAATTACTTCTGGCGGGTTGCGGCTAAAAACGAGTATGGAACAAGTTTGTGGTCCTCTACCTTTGGATTCAAAACGCAAACGTCGGTAAAAGTTGAAGATGAACATATCCTACCGGATTTTTATGAGCTTGCGCAAAATTATCCTAATCCTTTCAATCCTTCAACAACAATAGGTTTTGCAATTCCATTACCGGAGTATGTGGATGTGAAAATCTACGATATGCTGGGAAGCGAAGTTATTACCTTAGTAAGTGAAGATATGTCTCCCGGAAAATATTCCGTTGAATGGAACGGCATTGATTCTCTCGGTAATCATGTTCCAAGCGGCGTATATTTTTATACCATCCGCGCCGGGAAATATCATGATACGAAGAAGATGATCTTTTTGCGGTAGAGGATTGGTGGAGGGTCATTGGTCAATAGTCAGTTGTCATTGAATATTAAGAAAATATATCGATTTGGCGATTGACAAATGACTATTGACCATTGACTAATCTCCCGGCATGAACGATTTTTTACTCCGGGGTTAAGTTGACCCATTTCTTAGTATCGAAAGACGATTCCCTAGATGCGTTCGATGGCTCCTTAGATGCGTGAGGTGGCAGTAAAGTAGTGGAAGACAATAGAATAGATGCAAACCGGATTAGAATAGCTACGATCTGGAACAGAATAGCTGCAAACTGGAGCAGAATAGTCGCGAACTATGACAACATACTGACAAACTGTGACAGAATAGTAGCGATAGATGACAGAATAGTTGCTAACTGTGATGGAATAGTTGTGTAAGATGGCATCGCAGTAGGAAAAGTTGACAGAATAGTAGGACAATTTGACAGAATAGATGCGTTTTGGGGCAGAATAGTGAGAAAATGAGTCGGAAAGGGACTTTTGGGTGGTGGGGGAGAAGACTTTGGGACGGTGGGACGGTGGGACTTTGGTACGATGAGACTTTGGGAGGAAAGGGGAGAGTTTGCCAACAATTCAACTAAGAAACCGTGTCTCTGTTCCGCCGCGGCGGATTGGTGGCGAAAAGGTTTTGCCACATGGACACAAAGACACGATGAATATATTTTTTTTGGTTCTGCTGTTTTATGATTAAGTGATTAAGTCAGGGTTCAAATTTTTATATTATTCAGCGGTTTTTATTTCAACTTATTTGTCTTTGAATAAGTCAAAAATAAAATTATTTTGCATCAAAAAGTGAGAGAAAAATGTTATCTGCAAAAAGAAAACGTTTCATCGTTGATGAAAATGGAAAACCTCAATCTATCATATTGGATATTGAAACATATAACCACATGCTTGAATTGATTGAAGACAACGATGATGTTAAGGAATATAAAAAAGCGAAACCTAAAGTTGACGCGGCTATAAAAGCCGGTGAATTTGTAACTTTAAAGGAATTTCAAAAACATCGAACCCAAAAGAAAAATGCTGTTTGAAATTGTAATCCCCAAACCGGTACAAAAACAGTTAAACAAACTCTCGGATAAAATTAAAAGCCAAATCCTTGAGCATGTTTCAATGTTAGCAAGTGAACCGAGACCGGCGGGAAGTAAAAAGCTTCAAGGATATGAAGCCTGGAGGATAAGGGTTGGTACTTATAGAATTATTTACGAAATAGAGGAAGGCAGGTTATTAATTATTCTCATCTCAATTGCTCACAGAAAAGATATTTATTAAAAATTATAGCGGGGAAAGTAATTGGAAAGCAGAAACCTGATTACTGATTCCCCATGGCGGATTGGTGGTGATGAAGTTTTACCACAAGGACACCATGAATATAATTTTTTTGGTTCTGCTGTTTTATGATTAAGTGATTAAGTCAGGGTTCAAATTTTTACATTATTCCCGCAAAAAGTATTTGACATTTATTTTTATTTGCCGTAAAATTACAACGGTTATTTAAAACCATGGGGAACGGGGTTCTCTCTTGAACTTACTTTCCTAAACAAGGTTGTAAAAACCTTATCTTTTTCGTATCAAATTTAACTTATGGGATTCTTTTGCGGAGAGATAACTTCAGATCGTTTTGTTTTGTATGTAACTAAATCATAAAACAAATAAAGGAGCACGAGCATGAAGACCGAGATCAAAAAACCGCCGGTAAGCAGAAAAATTTTACTTACCCAAGCAACAAAATGTCACTCTAATCTGGCAGACAAACCGGAGATGAGCGGACAGGGTATAACAGAGGCGTACGTAAACCAATTTAAAGCTGATATATTAGCCGCTGAAAATTTTAAGACCAGTAAAGACATTCAAAAAGAAAAAACCGCATGGACGGTGCTGTTAAGGATAAAACTTAAAGCATGTCAAAAGTGGTTAAAAAGCGGAGAGTTTTATCTTGAACTCGCCTTCCAGCCAAAATCACCCCAAACAGCCGAATACCCCGATTATGTATCTGCCAAGAAAAATGCAGTATTAACGGGCGATGCGCTAACCGCTGCCGCAAATGTACTAACCAAATATTTAACCAAAGTTACTGAAAAGGGAATGCCCGTTACATTCTTAGCTGAAGGTGTTACACTTAGTGAAGAACTGAAAACACTGGCTACGCAAGTTGGCGCAGCCGAGAGTGATTTTAAAGAATATACAATTGAAAGAAATCTTGCGCTGCTAAAAGTCTATGATGCGGTTAACACAATTAACAAAGCGGGAAGAATAGTTTATGAGAACGATCCCGCGAAGTTGAAATCGTTCGAGTCTCCCTGGCCGAAGAGTGATGGAGGGGATGCGGAAGAAACACCGGTAGTTCCGTCGGCGGTGAGTTAGGGAGTAGTGGAAAGTTTCCGCCAGAGGCGGATCAGCCTTTGGCTGAGAAAGTTGCAAGTGGAAAGTAACAAGTAACAAGTTACAAGTAACGAGTGAAAAAATTCTGCGGTCTAACATTCCTAAATATCGGGAGTGTTAGGCTGCGGGAGAATTGGAAATGGAAACGAAAAGAAAGTTTTTAATAAAATATAACATTCCTACTGTTGGAGTGTTAGGCTGCAATATTGCGATATACTTAATAGTTAGCTAGAATAAGGTAATATTATGGAATCCATAGTAGGAATTAATTTTACATTTCCGACGAATGATGATGATTTCCTAAAACTTGATAGTTTTGGTTCTTTATCGGAAATTGATATTGCTATCATATTATTATCTTTTAGTGATTGTAATTATGATCAAGATTCTTCGACACCTTCATATAATGGTAAAAAATTATTAAATCATACATCATCAACTGAATTATCCGAACATATTGATCATTGGAAAAGAGAAATATCAAATTATTTACAAAATGGTAAAACATTGATTGTTCTCTTAACACAGCAAGAAAATTTGTATTTCCATACTGGAAAAAAGGAATATAGTGGAACGGGAAGAAATCAAAGAGTAACTAATATTGTAAACAGTGTAAACAATTATGATTTCCTTCCATTTCAGTTGTCTGTCTACCCATCTGAAGGTCACACAATTCTTGCAACAAATTCCGTTGTCAATTCATTTTATATGGAGAATAAAAATATTTTGCGATATGAAGCTTATACTACCGCAAAAGAAATAATTCCATATTTCTTATCGAAAAATAAAGATAAAATTCTTGGTGGTTACTTAAAGATATTGAATGGTGACGTAATAGTATTACCCCAAATCGAAATTGATTATGAATTATTCCAAAAACAAAATGGTGACTGGAATGTAAAAGGGTTAAGGTATGGCGCAAAGTTAAAAGAGCAATTTTATGAATTAAACAAAAATATTAAATCATTTGCGGAAAATAATCCTCCTCCGAGTTGGGCTAATTATGACCAGTATGAACTTAATTCTGCATTAGAAATAAAAAGAGAAATCGCTAACCTTAATCAAACTATTGAGAAATCCATTAAACAAAAAGAAGAACTGCAAAATTTACTCCCACAAGAACAAATTCTAAAAAACCTACTTTTTGAAAGTGGTAAACCGCTTGAACTAGCTGTAATTCTTGCTTTGCAGACATTAGGGTATTCTGCTGAAAATTATAATGATGGGAAATTAGAATTGGATCAAGTTATTTTATCACCTGAGGGTATTCGTTACATTGGTGAGTGTGAGGGTAAAGATAATAAAGCGATTGATATTTCTAAATTTCGTCAATTGATAGATAATCTAAATGAGGATTATGAAAGAGAAGATGTTGATGAAAAAGCATTCGGCTTGTTGTTTGGAAATGCCCAAAGATTAGTTGAACCACAAAATCGTGAATTAGATTTTACTACTAAATGTATTAATGGAGCTAAAAGAGAGAGAATAGGACTTATCAAAACTTCCGATTTATATTTTGTTGCAAAATATTTGATAGAAAATCCTAATGAAGATTTTAAGAAGAAATGTCGTGTTGAAATACATAACCAGTTAGGTGGAATTATTGTTTTTCCTAAATTTGAATAAATGCTAGCTAACAGGCCGCTCAACACGGACAGCCACGCCAAAGGCTGGTAAACTGTTTTTAGTACGGCATTTGTGCGATTGTAAAGTTTGTTCTCCCGATTTGGCTTAACTGTTTGGCTTTATTTGTAATGGTAAGTTTTATATAAAACAAAAAGTTGTTTAATAAATTTGGCAGTGTTGGAGTTTAACATAACATCATGTTCGCATTTTAAAAAGTGTAGGTAATGAATGAAAAGAAAAATTGTTTATTTGACCGTTATTTGCACAATACTAGGCGGTTGTAACGATCCATCCAAAGATGGGTATTCAAAACTAAAAGCTGAAAACGAACGACTTAATATTGAATTAGATGAATGTAAGTTTGGTGCAAAAAAATCACTTGCGGAAGCAGACCAAAGCTTCAAAGCTAGAGATTATCAAAAGGCTAAAGAATCTCTATCAAAATTAATTGAAAAACATCCCGCAACAGCAGAAGCAAAATTAGGGAAAATACTTTTAGACAAAACAAATGATGCTCTTCGGAAGATTGAAAATGATAAAAAACTTTCAGAGGAAATCGAAAGGAGAGAGAAAGAAGCAGCTATCGCAAATGCTACAAAAAGCATGGCGAAAAGATACAATGAGTTCACAGAAACCTATTGGTATCAAGATTTATCATCTCCAAGATATGTTAATCGAAATGGTTTCTATTTAGAATTTGGTAAATCAAAAAGTGGTTCTCTTACCGAATTATTTTTAAATATTCAATATTATGCTGAAGATTGGCTCTTTGTAGAATATATAAGTTTTACAATCGACGGTAAACCGTTTAGATACTTTCCTGGAGATATGGAAAGAGATAGCGGGTATGGAGGTAAAATATGGGAATGGAAAAGAACGAGTTAACACAAGAGACATATTCAATTATCAAAGCTATAATTAATTCTAAAGTTGCCAAAATCAGATTTAACGGGAAACAATATTATGATGATAGGATAATATCACAATCTGAAAAGAAAGCACTACAAAACGTGTTATTGGCTTATGAAACTTTGGGAGGCATTATTATTTTTAACTGAATAGACTGTAAGCTAACTATCAACTCAATGAATACTTTTACTTAAGTGGTTACGCAAGAGTTGGATATTAAAATGAAAAGAAAGTTATTAGTAAAATATAGTAAGCAGGCTGCCATGCATACTATACGGAATTTTGGCAGAGTAAGTAATCGTTAGGCAACATGAGAGCAAGTATGCAAAAGTTAATTTTATCCATAATATTGGCAACGTTATTTATGAGTTGCAGTAAGGAAGAATCAAATCCTATTTCCAATTCTGAAACTAAAGTTGAAAAAGGTAAAACAACCGTTTTAATAGAAAACGGACTCATTGACGACCGGCCCCTAGATTGGACAATTATAACTTTGTTAACTTCCAAAGTAACAGTTGAGAATCCAGACCCTTCGGTTTATTTTGCAATGTCAGAAACATCCCCCAAGGATACATTTGTTATTCTTTCAAATGGGGTAGTTAATTCAAAAATAAATTCTGGCGGAATTCCTATCGCAGATAATTTTTGGGGAATACAAGGTTATTTTCAAAAGAGTGATACGGGGAAAACTACTGTCGATTTGTATTATGATTTGGGTTATTATTCCATTACTGATAGTATCATTCTAGAACCTTATAAATTAATAAGTAACACCGACACAATTTCAATGGACAACAAATATCTTTTATATTGGAAGTTGGGTTATAGAATAGATACACTAAAGTTCAACGTATTTTATAAATCAAATCTTGAATTAAATTATAATCGATTTTCCACCTCCAGTATGAATTTGGCTTATAAAACAGCGAAATATGATACAACTAAACGGATTGCGAGTTTTATTGTTGGTGTTCCAACTCTTACGTCTGAACCGAATATTGTTCTGCAACCATTCGGAAAAGTGGACTTTATTTATGAGAATAGTTTCATAAAAGTTATTTCACGTTTTAATTATCAAGAACAAACAAGGATCGGTACTTGGCCGTTATAATAATGTTTTGTCTAACCCTTTTTTCGAAGCCGACCGCTTTAAACATTGCGGCATTTGTGTAATTATAAAGTTGTATTTACAATTCGCAAATGTGGCTGCTTAGATAAAAAGAAATTGAAATATTAAATAATTAAGATGGCAGTGTTGCATTTTAACACAATACGCAGTTATATAACTTGAAAGATTTTTTTTAAATAATTTATGAGTCTTCGATATGTTCAGAAAAGAAGTTTCAAATTTTTCCATTGTCATCGTAGATGATTTTCTTCATTCACGAATTATCTTGCAAAGGCGATGCCATGAATATGGCTTTAAAAAAATCAGTGCCTATGAATCTGGAAAAGATTTTATTGAAGGTTGTCTTTGTCTAAATGATAAACCCGATTTTGTCTTAATGGATTTTCACATGCCTAAAATGAATGGAGTCGAAGCATTCTTAGAAGCAAAAGGCATTGAATTATTCGGTGAAACTATTTTTATTGCTGTTACTGCATATGCAGGTAGTGGGGATAGACCTTGGCTCTTAGCATTGGGTTTTGAAGAATGTTGTTTTAAACCAATAGATTCGGAAGAATTGATTAAAACGATAGAATCATTTTTAATAAATGATTCCACAAAAAAAAGTCCTCGAAAACTAACTGACATATTAAGAAATACTAGTAGTGAAATGTTATCATTAAGAATTAATCAAATGAGGTTACAAAAGGATTATATATACAAACTAATTCCCGAGAAAATATATAAAGAACTGGAAAAATCTCCAGAAAAGCTTATCCCTCGCCTTGCTCAAGTGGGGGTGGGATTTGTGGACATTCGTGAATTCACTCATTTAACAAATATTTTACCAGTTGATGAACTAAATGAGGTCATTACATCATTTTTTTCATTATGTGCAGAAATTATTGAAGATAACGATTGTTTCTTAGATAAATTTATTGGTGATGCTGTGATGTGGTTTTCAGTTTCTGATTCCGAGAAGAATTCTGCCAAAAGTGTTATTGATACTGCTGTTCAAATTATTGACAATATTACTTTGTTAAATAAAAAAATTATTAGAAAACTATTTAAAAACATTAATATAAATGTAGGAATTGGTCTCGCTTGTGGTTCTGCAACAGTAGGTTTATTAGGGGCTCCAGATTATAGGATTCAATATTCAGTACTTGGACCCCCAGTCAATCTAGCTTCACGATTTTGTTCAAATGCTAAAATAAATGAAATAATAATTGGTGGTAAAATTATTGACTATTGTGACTATAAATATGAAAAACTTGGATTTGTTTCTGTTAAAGGATTTGAATATGATATCGAAGCAGTAAAATTGTTATTGGAATAGTAGTTACAAAAATATTAATTTGACTACTACAATGAACTGTTATAGATTTAAAATCTAATTATTACTTTTAATAAATAAATGTTGAATAACATCTTTAATAAGTAAAGAGTCAAGAGAAAAATAAATTGTTAAATAATTAATTCGGTAGTGTTTAATTTTAAATAAACACGTTGTTAGGTGCTAATCACAAATTAGGAAAATACAGACATGAACCAAGGCATTCCTGGTACAACCGACGACTTGCGGACGAAGCGGTTCTACCATGGTACGCGGACTGAGCTGAAACCTGGAGACCTGATCAAGCCCGGCAATAATCTGGACGTCGATGGACGGGACAAGATGACAACCTATGTTTACCTTACCCCCAATCTGGATGCGGCTATTTGGGAGGCAGAAATCGCGGTCGGCGAAGGTTCAGGTAGAGTTTACATGGTAGAGCCAATAGGAGAAGTTGAAGATGTCTCCAACCTGTCGCACCAAAAGTCTCAGGGTCATCCATGGATGTCATGTTGTTCCCGTGAGCCGTTGCGGGTTATGGGTGAGATCACGGAGTGGCAGGTTCACTCGCCCGAAGCGCTCAAAGCCATGAAGGACGCCCTTGCACAACTTGAGCAACTTGGTGTTGAGCCAATTGACGATTGATGGAAATCTATAGATAGCAAAGGCGGTAGTGTTGCATTTTTATATTACACGCCGTTATAGGTAGTAAAAATAAGAATAGAATTAAAACGGAATATTTTAGGAAATGAATGAAACAAAAATATTTATTAGTAAGTTTGTGCTAAATGAGTGGTTATAATTTATAAAGGGAAAAAAATATGAGAACTGTCTATGGAATTATTTTGCTTTGTTGCCTTCTTTTGGTGAGTTGTAAAGAAGAATCATCAATTGAATCGGTAAAGAATGAGAAGCAAA
>Ga0172379_10004374_pt1 | contig 20997 bp, 20 predicted proteins | sample GrowelOW334metaG_FD_119756 | JGI IMG/M metagenome (GOLD analysis project Ga0172379, IMG submission 119756) | Groundwater microbial communities from an aquifer near a municipal landfill in Southern Ontario, Canada - Groundwater well OW334 metaG | ecosystem: Environmental > Aquatic > Deep...
ACCGGATTGATCGATTTGCGCACCAAGGGGGTCACCTCGCGCCCGCTCGATCAGCTTGAGGATGGGCGCAAAGCATTTTTGAAGTGGTTTAACTTCCTGATGCCTATTGTTCTGATTTTAATTTTGGGAATTATTCGTAGTCAACAACAGCGCAATTTACGGATGCGGAGAATGGAGGAAGGTTATGTCTAAAAGAAACAATTTGAAGAAAATTTCCCTCATTTTGGGGATACTTCTGGTGGGGTTGGTGGCTTTAAAAACCAAAGATTATATTAAAGGCGACCGATCATTTAACAAATTCATTGTAAAAATTGATACATCTGAGGTAACTGAAATAAAAATCGGTTTGCGGAAATCGGCTGAGGTTCTGGAACTGGTAAAGGAAAAGGATTTGTGGATGCTTTTAAACGATGGGAAAAGGGTTCAGGCCGATAATGAAACCATAGATGAATTGTTGTCGCAATTAACAGAGCTTAAACCCAAACGGGTAGCTGCCACTACCAAAGACAAATGGGCCGAATATGAAGTTACAGATAGCTTGGGAACTAAGATTACCGCGATGAAGGGTAAAAAAGAGGTGGCCAGACTGGTATTGGGGAAATTCTCGTACGTTCCCGGAAAAGGCCAAAACCCTTACCAGCAACCAAATTATATCATGACTTCGTATATCCGAAAATCAAATGATAATGAAGTTTTCGCGGTTGACGGCTATTTGAGCATGATGTTTAACCGCCCGGCCGAAGCTTTCCGCGAAAATTCCGTGTTGGTAGGTAAACCCGAATCATGGAAGAAAATCAGTTACCGGTATGCTGCCGATAGTGCGTTTACCTTAGAAAATCAGGATGGGAAATGGATGGTCAACAGCATGTTGGCAGACTCGGCACTGGTTCAGGGGTATTTTGCCAAAATCAGGATGCTTACCAGCCAGTCGTTCGATAACCAAACGGTGATAGAGGCCAACCAGCTTCCCGATTTTACCGTTTCAGTGGAGCAAACCGAAGGTGCAACCATTGAGGTTAAAGCCTACACCAACCATTTAGGTGAGCAGGTGTTTACCTCATCGCAAAACAAGGGAACGGTTTTTAAAGCCGAACCCATTCAAAGCACGTTGTGTGTTGGTAAAGAGCACTTTTTTAAACAATAATTAAAATCTACAGTTCATTAAAAAAGGGCCTCTTGAGTGCCCTTTTTTTATTCCCACTAAAAGTTTTAATGGATTATCAACTAAGAACAATCGCTGGGTCTTGCATACCGCTCATGTCCCTATGTATTATGCACTGGGCGTTTTAATCAATTTATTTTCCACTTTGGAACTTATATTTAGCTAAAATATATCTACCAGGACTAATAGAATGCAAAAAGTTGTAACTAGACCATTGTCCAGTTTTAGTATTGTCACAGTAATCTGCTGGTAAAACTGAGGATTCATTAATCTCCAATTCTTTAGCTTTTTCAATAATATCTTTACGATTTATCACTTTTCCATTATTCCCAAGAACCTCACAAATAGATTTAATAATTTCTGGTATTGATAAATTAGTCATTTTTTCTTTTTTGCCTCTATCCGAAGAGTGAATAATATCCACAGCTTGTCTTTCCTTAAAAATGTGACTTTTTATATTAAAATCATTGGAGAATCTTTTGCACTCAATGGAATTCTTTTTGTGGAATGCAAATAGGGCACGATCGATTTGCCTTAAATTATAGTGAACTAGATTTGTCCTTAAATATTTTAAAGTCTTTTGAAATTCTTGGTAATGACTTAGACTAGCAGTTTTATATTTAAAATAACCGAAACAATGAAGTACTTCAACTGTACGGAAATCATATATCGGGAAGTCGTCAGGAAAGATGAAATGGAGAATAGTCGAGGCTATAGGGGCTCCAATTCCTGGAAGGACTACCAATTCATTCATCTTATCAACTTGCTGATCATTATAAACTAAATGAAAAACTTTTTGATATGTATTATATTTATCCCATTTTATAAGACCCTTTGCTCTGGGTGATTTCCAATTAATCAATCTTTTAAATGTCTCAATGTTAATTGATTGAATATTATTCAAGTCTTGGCTTACATTGATGACCAAGGCAAGATATTCCTCCTGATCTGAAACAATATCGTCGTATTTTGGCTCCCATTCTTTAATAAATTGAAAATCAATTTTCATGATCTATCCCATTTTTTTTATTCCTTTACCAACTGCTCATGTATCACATAAAGTAATTGAGTACTTCCTTCTCGACGGACAATAAAATACTTCATGTGTGCTTCATAAAGCAAAACCACATCACCTTTTCTAAGATAAATTAAATCCCCTGAAGAAATCATTTGAGCTAAAGTCGCTTTATCATTCGTAGTAATGCAATTAATCATCATATCGAATGCAGTAGGAGAAACTGCTGCAAAAATCACCTCTGTACTAACTTTGTAACGCCCGGTGTAACTTTCACTCTGGGATTCTATTGTAGTGGAGGAACTGTTAGTTCCATTACTACAAAACTTTAGACCTAACCAAAATAATAAACCAATGGCAATTAATACTAGACAGCCAATTCCATTTTTTTCGCTTTCTGTCTTTGCATTCCAAGAATTAAAAGGATCATTTGATGAGGACATATATTTAATATTTAGTTGTTTTAAATACCAGTGATAATTGTCTATGAGAATCTAACTACCGTATAACCCCAGTTAATTGCCCTTATCTTCGCATTGGCTGTATAACCCATAAAAAGCTTGAAATTATACAATTGCTAGAGGAAATTTTAGTTCAATTATTTGGTACACCGTTACCAAAATTACGATAAATTATATAACAACCAAACAGTTTTATTAAAAAGGGAGAAAGATGGAAAGGTGGCTGGGTTTCAGGGTAATCAGTGTACCATTCCTTGGCGGCTTTGCGGTGAAAAAAACTGCGGAAATTTGCGTTGCAACGCATCTACGTCATCCGCGTGCTATTCATTGTGGCGAGAAATACATTAACCGCGGAGTCCGCCAAGAATGCGCAGAGAAAATGAGGTAAAAAGGCAAAAAGTTGTCAAAGGTCATTTAGAACTCGTCAGAGGTCATTTAGAAGTTGTAAGAAGTCATTTGGAACTTGTAAGATGTTATCTGGAACTTGTAAGATGTTATCTGGAAGTTGTCAGAGGTCATTTGGAATATGAAAGATGTCATTTAGGAGTTGTCAACAGTCATTTGGGATCCGTAAAATATTATCTGGAACTTGTCAGCAATCATTTGGGACTCGTAAAATGTTATCTGGAAGTTGTCAGAAGTCATTTGGAAGCTGAAAATGGTTATTTAGATGCTGAAAGATGCCATTTAGGAGTTGTCGGAGATTATTTGGAAGTTGACACTATTCATTTTATAATACTGGTTGTCCGGTTTAACTGCTTTAGATAGAGGTTTCTCACTTCCCCGCCATTGCGGGGCAGGCAGTTCGAAATGACAATCAACTATTTAGATATCAGAAGGGGTGGTTGGCGGTATTGCCGCCAACCACCCCCTACTCCCGGTTTAAATCCAGCAGCCTTGCCATTCTGAGCAAAATGAGGAAACTTACTATTTTTACCTGAAAATAGTGACCATAACTTAAAAACTCATTTTAAATACCACCACATCAGGGTTTGGCCCTAACCGTGTTGCACTTATTAAAACAAAATTGCCTCCTGCTCCGGCTACTCCATTTAACTGGATTCCGTTTGAGGTTGAAAATTCTTTGGTCGTAACCAATTTGCCGGTATGATCGATCTTTAAGAGGAGAATCTTGTTATCCAAAGTAGTTCCGCTTAAAATAACACTCAGGTCGGCCAGTGGGGTAATCCGCTTAATCTGGCAGGGCATCTCAACGAGCTGGTTCATCTCCCATATCTTGTTTCCCAGCCCATCAAAGGCCATGGCAAAAACACCGGAGCCTTGGGTACCTGCAAACACAATCTGTCCGGCCTCATTTAGTATTACCGAGGTGGCTTTTTGGTCGGGTCCTAACGTTCTATCCCAAACCAGATACCCATTCTCATCCAGGGCCACCAACCATGTTTCGGCCGCAATAAAAGCAGTCTGGTCGGGGTGCAACAGGATAGAATAGATGGTATCGCTACAGGTGTAGGAACGTTCCCAAAGTTTTTTGCCCGCTTCGTTAATCTTGGTAATATACGATTTTGAGGTAGTATCGCCGGGTTGTATGGTATAACCGGCTACCAGCATTTTTCCATCGGGGTAAACTGCAAAATCCATCACCTCAGAACCTTCGAGTTTCCGGTTGAAGATGTTTTTTCCCTGTGCATCGAGTTTGTACATCCAGGCTTTCCCTTTGATGCTGTCTTTAATGGCATTGGTCATTCCAGCTACATATATTTCGTTGGCCGGCGAAATCCATACTTTGTTCACCTGATCGTCGAATTCGTTGCCCAAAAATTTGTTCCAAAGCATTTTACCTTCAGCATTTAACCCTAATAACCAGGAATCGGTCATTTCGTCTTTCGATTTGTACGAGTTGGTTACCAAAAGCAATTCCCCATTGGTACGTAAAGCAACATCGCCACCTCTTTCGGGCAGGTTTTGGTTATCAAAAATTTTAACCATTTTGTAATTTTCAACCGGAAAATCCAATAAAACCTGTTGCCCTAATGCATCCGCCTTTAGGTTAAAAATATCCACATACATTTCCCCTTCGGGATACATGGCCACAAACTGGTTATAGGCATCAATACTGTTAACTTTTTTGGCCCATTCAAACACCCATTGCCTTTTGAGCATTTTAGCATCGGGCATTTTCGATGAATTGGGGTATTCGGCCATATAATGCTCCAGAATTTCGATAGAACCCGATTTTGCGGCCTCTTCGAAAGCCAAAACACCCATAACTTTTTTAGCTTCTTCCACCTGTGGAGCACCCGTGTAGGTGGCAACAAAATCTTTTAATGCCGAAAGCGAATTTTTATCTAATGCCTGTTTGTAAGCCAAACGGTTTCTAATTTCCTTGGCAGTAGTCACTTGTGCCGCATCGGGGTATTTTTCAACAAACCGGTTCATATCTTCCACGGTACCGGCATCCTCAGCTTTTCTGAACTCTATATGATTGCGGATGTGGATGACATTTTCGTAGTATTTTGAATTTGGGAATTCGGTAATAAATTGGTTGGCATAATCCAGGTTATTCTCTTCGCGGACAAACTTTATCAGTTTTTCTTCGACCAGTTTCCGCTCCCACTCTATGTTTTTAGCCAGGGTCCGTCCCCTCCGCTTTTTATCCTGTTTAAAAAAGTATTCGTCAAGCACTGCTTTATCCTCTTCGGATATTTGAAGGATGCTTTGCTCCGAGAGCCGGAAATATTTCCATGCTTCGAAATAATTGTGGCGCGTATAGGTGTCGTAAGAATAAACCACCGAAAGCCCAAACTGCGAAAGGGCATCATTGGGGTTTTTAGTCAGTATTTTGGTGAAATCGGCCACAGCTTCATCCATGTATTTGTCAATATCGGCGGGCAACTTACTGTCCATGGCTTGCAGTATGGAATTGCTCCAAACCTTGGCCGGTTTTTGGGCATTAGCGGCAACGCCAACAAGTAAAAGTAGAATCAAAATATGTAATGTCTTCATGATTTATTATTTTATCGATAATGGAATAATTTTATTGATGGATTCCTGACTTATTTTTTCAATACCATAAATTCCACCCTCCGGTTTTTGGCTCTACCCTCGGGGGTTTGGTTGGTATCGAGCGGTCTTTTTTCGCCATATCCCACCGCTTTAAGCATCTCCGGGACAATGCCTTTACTTATCAGATAATTTACAACAGCCTGTGCCCTGCTTTGGCTCAATTTTTCATTGGTTTCGTCGGAGCCTTCATTGTCGGTAAACCCGCCAATTTCAATCAACCCTACGGTTCCTTCAGCCAGAAACTGAGCAATTTTATCCAATTCAACAAATGATTGGGGCAACAGCATGCTTTTTCCGGTTTCAAAGAAAATATTGTTTAAAATCAACGAACTTCCTACCTCAATATTCCGCAGGCCTTCGGTAAAGGCATCCTCAGGAATTTCGGGTTCCACAAAAACGATGGTTCCGGTTGAACGGCAGTTGTTTTGGTCGGTAACTTCGAAGGTATATTTTCCTGCTGGTAAACGGGTGAGCTTTTGTTGGTTGGTAACCCCATGGCTCCAAATAATGTTATAAGGCGGCGTACCTCCGGAAATCCCGAGGCTTATAATTCCGTCGTTTTCTATTTTATCAATCTGTCCGGTAACAGGATCTAAACCTCCGGTGTAAGTCGAATCAATTACAACAGTTTCCATTCCCTTGGGGACACAGGCACATACATTGCAATCGACCAGTGGGCGGATTTCAAAATCGTCGAAGAAATAATAAGCATACGCTTTCCCTTTCTTGTTTTTGGTCTCTTTGCCGGTAACTACATAATTGGTGTTATCATAGTTTTTGAAATTCCCGACCAAAAAAAAGCTTTCGCCACCTTGGGCGGTAAATACCTGGCAGAATTGTTTCCAATCCTCGACATTATCTAAAAACAGCCCTTCCCGATTGTTTAACTGTGCCGGATAACTCAAAAAAGTGGTATTGTCGTTGGCAATTTTTTCTGGGGTAAAATATACACTCAATTGGTCCACAGCAAACTTTGAACCCGATGCCAACCGGTACCAGAACGAGATGCAGTATTTTTGCCCTTTTACCATCGGGCTTTTCAGAGTTCCTTCAATGTATTCGCGAAAATCCCGGTCGGTTCCGCTCAAAATGGCCCCCATATAACCTTTTCCGGTCTTGGGCATGCTGTAACCTGCAAAGTTATCGGGCACTTTTACCTCGCCGCTGCTGCACACATTAAAATAATCGGGGGTGGTAAACGAAGGATAAGTCCAGTAGGGAATCAGCTTGTGTGACTGATCCATGTGCGTGTATCCTTGCGGACAGGTTTCGTAATCCTCAAAACTTGGATTCAATACCATATTTTCGACTTGCGCTTTCGAGGGTTGCAGTGCCAAAAACACTATCGAACTCATTAAAAAGGTTTTAATACATTTCATTGCTACAGGTTTAATAATCCTTAAAGATAGGAATTTAACAAAAACAAAAACCTTACTGTTCATTAAACTTCAGGTACCATTGAAAAACAATTCAAGGTAAGGGTTGTTTCTTACCCAAAATAAAACCGTATGAAGAGAATTGTTTTTATTGGATTGTTAATGCTATTTGTAAAAATGAACATGGTTATGAGCCAAAATCCGGAATTAAAAAAACTGACCAAAGAGGAAGAACAGGTCATCATCTATAAAGCTACAGAAATGCCTTTTACGGGCGAATACGAAGATTTTTTTGAAAAAGGAACGTATCATTGTAAACACTGCAATGCCCCGTTGTACCGTTCCGACGATAAATTCCACAGCCACTGCGGGTGGCCCAGTTTCGACAGCGAAATAAAAGGTGCCGTCACCCGGATTCCCGACCCCGACGGGCGCAGGACCGAAATAATCTGTACCCGATGTAAAGGGCATCTGGGGCACGTGTTTTTGGGCGAAGGTTATACCGAAAAAAATACCCGCCACTGTGTCAATTCCATCTCGTTGGTTTTTGTGGCCGATTCTGTTTCAAACAAATAGTTATAAAACCGCGGGTCAAATCCATTATTTTCAATAAGTCTTCAAACAAAAACATTTTCAAAATTCTAAAAGATTCAGCACATTTGCACCTTTGTAAAAAGTGTTAACATGGCCATTATTATAAAAAATCAGGAACAGATTGAGGGAATCCGTAAAAGTTCACAATTAGCCGGTCATACGCTCAATTTTATTGCACCCTACGTAAAACCTGGGGTGAACACCGAATATCTGGACAATCTCATTGAGCAATTTATGAGGGATCATGGGGCTATTCCTGCCACGTTAAACTATAATGGCTATCCAAAATCCTCGTGTATCTCGCCCAACAATATCATTTGCCATGGAATTCCTTCAAAAGAGATGGTTTTAAAAGAGGGCGACATTGTTAACATTGATGTAACCACCATCCTGAATGGATATTATGGCGACACCAGCCGGATGTTTCAAATTGGTGAAATTTCAAAGGAGGCCAACGATTTGCTCGAAGCTACCAAACACTGCTTAAACCTTGGTATTCAACAAGTACGGCCGGGTAATTATTTTGGAAACATTGGTTATGTAATCAGCCGCTATGCCCAGGCCAAAGGCTACAGTGTGGTGTATGAATTTTGCGGACATGGCGTTGGTATTCAGTTTCATGAGGATCCGCAAGTGGATCACATTGCCCGCAAAAATACCGGGGCAATCATGAAGCCCGGAATGATTTTTACCATTGAACCTATGATAAATATGGGAAAAGCCCGTGTTTCTGTCGATAAGCACGATGGTTGGACTGCCCGCACTGTTGACAACAAATTATCGGCCCAATACGAACATACCGTTTTAGTAACTGCCGAAGGTGTTGAAGTGCTTACCGATGTGGATGGGATGTTTTCGATGACTCCGATAAATAACGCTGCACTTTAAAGTTGAACCCCAGCATAATGGATTTCACTACCAGGTTTTTATAATCCAGGGAATGTTGTTCAATGCTACGGATGGGGATTACCCCCGGGGAAGTCCCGCATAAAAAAGCAGCCTCTACGTCTGATAAATCTTCTAAAGTAAGCGCCTTTTCAACCAGTTCGAGTTCCTGTTCCTGGATTACCTGAATCACGTATTTCCGCGAAATTCCTTTTAAAACAAGTTCATCCGGGGCAGTATATACCTGACCGTTTTTAATGAAAAACACATTGCTCCGGCTGCCTTCGGTAATCTGTTTTAACTGATTGTACAAAAGTACCTCGTAATAATTGTGCTCCTTTAAATATTGGTTTGCTTTGATGCGGGTTTCGGTGTTTTTCACCTTGGCATTTGGCTGGTTACGTTCCGATAGGAATAGTCCGACACCAATTCCATGCAGATAATCGGTAGCCACAGGATAGGAATGGGCAATAAAACCTAACAAAAATTGATAATCTCCTGACAGAGTATTAAAAAACATCAGTTCCAGGTTTCCAAAAAAAACCTGATTTTTATTGCACAGCGTCTGAATTAGCGCAATCATAGTCTCTGAACCAGGTGCGGTACCGTTGATTTGGGTAAGTTTCATCGACTGTACCAGCCGTTCCAAATGGTCTTCGATAAACAGGGGGATTCCTCCAACAATTTTTATCACCTCGTACACCGATTGGTTCACAAGGGGGTATTGAGATTTATGCTCTAAAGATAACCAAGTCCCGTTCAGGCAAGCAAACCGGTGGATAAAAGGCTTTTCCAAGTTAATTCAGGTTTGAAATTTGGGCAGTAAGTTCATTCCAATTGGTTACCAACCTTGTCCATTCCGGGTTTTCTTTCTTTTTATAGATAAAAGCTCTCCAACGGGCCAAATTCTTCATGAAAAAAGTGTAATATTCATAACTAACCAACCCTAAAAAGAAAAGGGAGATAAATGCACCGATTGCATAAAAAAACGGGCTTATAAGTATTAGGAATAAAATAAGATAAGTCAGGTAAAATAAAGTAAAGGTTAATAATGAAGCTACAAACCGGATGGAGCTTACAAATTGGGGATCTTTTATTTTTGATGCGGCTAATACCGGGATATAAAAGGGTGGAAAATTGAATAGAAAACCCACTAAAAACAGGGGGAAAAAGCACACCAATAATAAACTGCCGATAATTGTCCAAAAGACTGGAAAATAGGATTTGGCAGGAACCCACATTCTAAAATTGAGTTTTTTTAGATCGGTAAGAATCTCCTTACCTGTTTGAGCCATGGCATCGAATTTTTCCTTATTGGTTTCCTTAAAAGCTATCAGTTTATCGGCAATTTGCTGGGAATTGTTTCGTACGGTTGTATGGGTACTGTCCAGCCCTTTCCGGTAAATAGAGTGTTTAATGTAAATGTCTTTTAAAAGTTCCACTTCTTTGTAATGCGATTCTTCAGCGATATTCAACATCTGTGGGATCATCCGCTCGCGTAAATCCTGCATAAAGGTGTTCATGGCTTTTTGCGGATTTTCCTGGTACATTTCTTTGTATTCGATTAACGAAAATGGTTCCCCAAAATGGACCAACAAATCGGAACCAAAATTAATGTAATTGGAATAATCAAGTCCTACAGGTACTATTTGCAAACCCAATTCAAAATTGGCCCGTTCCTCGGCTTGAAAAGCAATCCGGGCAATTCCTTTTTTCAATACCCGCAAACGGCGTTGTCCAAAATGATTTCCTTCGGGCAATATGGCTAATCTTTTTTTATTCAACAATACACCGATAGCTTCTTCAAAAACAGCATCGTTATTCTGTAAGCTTTGAATCCCATCCCTAATTCTGAAAATAGGAAGTATTTTAAAAAAACGCAGGATTTTTGCAGCAATGGGATTCCTAAATATGTCGGCCCGGGCCATGAATACCGATTGGCTTTTCAAGGTACAATGCACCGTTAAAGCATCCATGAGTGCATTTTGGTGGTTAATGGCCAATATCACCGGCTTATCGGACGGCACATTTTCTTTGCCAACTACGGTAACCCGGTTATAGAAGGTATAAATGTACAATCCTACATAACTTCGTAACATTCCGTGCCAAAAATTGGGCTCATGTATTGGTTTTGATTTGCTCATAAAACTTTAAATACCCTTTGGTTTCCTTTTAAACTGTCCAATCCCTCCGTATCCTTTAAATTGGTGGAACAAAAATAGTTATTTATGCCCCTTGGCAAGGTGGTGAAAATACCACTTTTGAATACTCCTTGGGTAAAAGGCAACTGGTCTTATATTTAAAAAACTGATGAATTTGAAATGATAGATCATCCAATTTTTAACATTCTCAGGTATTTAACCGAATATTTGACCCCTTTACCGGGGAACCGCATACAAGTCGTATTCATCGGCATCCTGAACGGTAACTTCGTAAAAATTCCCAATCAGCATTTTTTTCGATGAACGGATCAGCACTTCGTTGTCCACCTCTGGGCTGTCAAATTCTGTACGGCCAATATAATATTCCCCTTCGCGACGGTCGATGATCACTTTCAGGGTTTTCCCCTCTTTCTGAAGGTTTTGCGATAAAGCAATTCCCTGTTGAATTTCCATAATCGTATCAGCCCGCTCCTGCTTTAACTCCTCGGGAATTTCATCGCTATAATTGTCCCAGGCATAGGTATTTTCTTCATGCGAATAGGTAAACACGCCCAAGCGTTCAAATTGCATCTCTTTCACAAAGGACTTCAACTCTTCAAAATCAGTTTCTGTTTCACCGGGATGCCCCACCATTAGGGTTGTCCGCAAAGCAATACCGGGGACTTGCTCCCGGATGGTATGCAAAAGCTCATAAGTCTCCTCTTTGGTCACATTGCGCCTCATGGCCTTCAACATGGGGTTGCTGATGTGTTGCAAGGCAATATCCAGATAATTGCAGATATTTGGGTATTTGGCCATTACAGGCAATATATCCACCGGGAAACGGGCGGGGTAGGCATAATGGATGCGGAGCCATTTCAGACCCGGAATTTGTGCCAGTTGCTCCATAAGTGGAGCCAGCATGGGTTTTTTATACAAATCGATGCCATAATCCGACAAATCCTGGGCAATCAGAATTACCTCCTTCACTCCCATCTTGACCAGTGACTGCGCCTCTTCAACCAACGATTCCATGCTTCGGGAAACATGTCTCCCTGTAATTTTGGGAATGGCACAATACGAACAGGTGCGGTTACAACCTTCCGAAACCTTTAAATAGGCATAATGGCTGGGAGTGGTTAAAATCCGGTTAGGGTTGATGCTCTTAAAATGTTCGGCATGAATGTATTCCAGCATTTTGGGCAATTCAAATTTGCCAAACCATGCATTTACTTCAGGAATTTCTTTTTCCAGTTCGGTTTTATATCGTTCCGATAAACAGCCAAAAACCATTACCTTTTCAACCAAACCCTCTTCCTTAGCTTGCACAAAATTTAAGATGGTTTCAATGGATTCCTCTTTTGCATCACCAATAAACCCGCAGGTATTAATTAAGATATAGTTTGCTTTCACGTCTGGCGATTCGTGGTACACCTCGAATCCGTTTTCCGAAAGCTGTTTCATTAAAACTTCCGAATCGACCCTGTTTTTGCTGCATCCTAGGGTGAAAATATTGACTTTCTTTTTCATGCAAATATTTTATATCTTAAAAAGAGGCTTTCTAAAAAAGGTTGGGATTTAAACACAAATGGTAGCGAAGTTTTTTCAGCGTAGAACCCAAGGTGTTTATTATAAATAGTTTAATATGATTGTTCTTTGCGTTTTATTGGCGGACACCTGGTTAATTTTTTTTAAGATTATATAAACTTATTGAAACAATGAATCGACAAACTCAATGCGGTTAAACACCTGCAAGTCATCCATGCCTTCGCCGATACCGATGTATTTGACAGGTATTTTGAATTGATCGGAAATCCCAATAACCACGCCCCCTTTGGCAGTTCCGTCGAGTTTGGTAAGCGCTAATGCGGAAACCTCGGTAGCTAAAGTGAACTGTTTGGCTTGTTCAAAGGCGTTTTGCCCTGTTGAACCATCCAATACCAGCAATACTTCGTGAGGAGCCTCTGGAATCAGCTTCTGCATCACCTTTTTAACCTTCGAAAGTTCATTCATCAAATTGATTTTGTTGTGCAGGCGGCCGGCAGTATCAATCAAAACCACATCGGCATTGGCTTTCATGGCCGATTGTATGGCATCGAAGGCCACAGATGCAGGATCTGAGCCCATTTGCTGTTTGATGATGGGAACTCCCACCCGGTTGGCCCAAATCTCCAACTGATCAATGGCAGCAGCCCGAAACGTATCGGCAGCCCCAATATAAACCGATTTCCCCGATTTTTTAAACTGATGCGCCAGTTTGCCAATAGTAGTAGTCTTTCCCACGCCATTAACCCCAACCACCATAATTATGTATGGAACATTTCCTTTTATTTCCGGTATCAGGAAATCGGCAGCATCGCTGGAATTGTTCTCTTGAAGCAAAGCAGCAATTTCTTCTTTTAAGATACCATTCAACTCGTTAGTTCCTAAATATTTATCTTTAGATATCCGTTTCTGTATCCGTTCAATAATCCGCAGGGTGGTCTCCACTCCTACATCGGAAGTAATCAATACCTCCTCAAGGTTATCCAGGACCTCGTCGTCCACGTTGGCTTTACCCACAATGGCTCTGGAAAGTTTCTTGAATACACTTTCTTTGGTTTTTTCCAATCCTTTGTTGAGAACCTCTTTTTTAGATTTTGAAAATATCCCCATAATTTGATGCTTTTGGCTGTAAAGTAACTAAAAAACAACTGACCATTAATAAAAAAAGCTTTCTTCATGTATGAAGAAAGCCTTTTCTTAAAGCCCGATCAATATTTTATTTGTTTAAAAAATCTTTGATGTGCTCAGAGTTTACTACTTCTTCTTTGAATTGATAAGCTCCGGTTTTTGGTGATTTGATCATTTTGATCACTTTTGCATAAGTTTTGGCATCACCTGTTTTTAGCGTTGCAACTACCTTCTTTGCCATATCTTAAAACTATTTAATTTCTTTATGAACAGTTACTTTCTTAAGAATAGGATTGTACTTACGCATTTCCATTCTTTCGGGGGTGTTTTTCTTGTTTTTCTTGGTTACATACCTTGATGTACCTGGCATTCCGCTTTCTTTGTGTTCAGTACACTCCAAAATTACCTGAACCCTGTTGCCTTTTGCTTTCTTAGCCATTTTTAATACTTTTAATACTGATTAATAAATCCTTTGGCTTTAGCCTCTTTTAAAACGTTGTTTAGACCGTTTTTATTGATATTACGGATACCTGCAGCCGATACTTTCAGGGTAATCCAACGATCTTCTTCAGGTAAGTAAAACTTTTTATTGAATAAGTTTGGATAGAAACTTCTTTTAGTTTTCTTATTTGAGTGGCTTACGTTGTTTCCCACTAACCTTTTTTTTCCTGTAACTTGACAAATCTTTGACATCACTGTATCTTTTAATATTCTTTCATTTCAAAAATCGGTTCGCAAAATACGTGATTTTAATTTAATTAATCAAATAAAAGACCCCCTTTTTTTAACGACCCTATTATTATTTTTATAACATTACTATATTTCAATGAGTTGCGATGTTTTTTGAACACAATTTTAACAAAACTAACCTCTTAATTATCAATTATCCGGGAACGTTTCATACAACAGGACTTCCCGCAACCAATTCAATGCTGCCAACGAGGAGCGGGTGATATTAATGGAACGCTCGGTTCCAAATTGGAATTTCTTACTTAAAACCTGATTCTTAGTAGCAATGGCTATCCATACCATTCCTACTGGCTTATCAATACTTCCGCCATCGGGCCCAGCGATACCTGAGGTAGCAATGGAAAAATCGCTTTCCATTAAGCGTAAAGCACCTTGGGCCATTTGTTCTACCACTTGCCCACTTACCGCGCCGTACGTATCCAAAACCACAGAATCCACACCCAGAACCCGTGTTTTGATTTCGTTGGAATAGGCCACTACACTTCCTTTGAATACCGAAGAACTTCCGGGAATGGAAGTGATTAAATGAGAGAGGTTGCCACCTGTACAACTTTCGGCAATTGAAATTGTTTTAGCGTTATTTTTTAATAAGTTAACCAATGTTAGTTCAAGTGATTGTTCCGTTTCTGAAAATAAAAATTTGGCAATAATTGGTTTCACTTTTTCAATTTCCTGCTGAATAATCTCTTGGGCTTTGGCAGGACTGTCCGAAGTAAAACCCAACCGTAGCCGAATAATGCCCGGTGAAGGCAAATAAGCCAGCTTCATCCCTTTGGGCAGGTTATTCTCCCAATCTTCAATTTTCAGGGCCAAATGCGATTCTGCAATGCCTGTTAGCATTAGGGTTTGATATATAGTGGAGGGTAGCGGAAAATGGTTTTTCAATGTCGGGATGACTTCATCCATCATGATGCCTTTCATTTCAGAAGGGACCCCGGGCAAACTTATGACCACCGAACCGGATGTTTCGAACCACATCCCGGGGGCTGTCCCCTGCCTGTTTTTCAGCCATTTGGCACCTTCGGGAAACAAAGCCTGATCGCGGTTCAGTGGGTTCATTTTACCGCCCCGCCTTTCAATAAAGGAAACCACATCGTCATACACCTCCTGTTTAAAGGCCAAGGGCATCTGGAAAAGCCTGCTCAATGTGGTTTTGGTAATATCGTCTTTTGTTGGGCCTAAACCTCCTGTAACAATAATCAAATTTACCGACTGTAATGCAGTTTCGACAGCCAATTCAATTTCATGGGCTTCGTCGGAAACTGATAGCATGGTTTGCACCTGAAACCCCAGTTTGGTTAGCTCTGTGGCTATCCAGGCTGAATTGGTATCTACAATCTGGCCGATGAGAATTTCATCACCAATAGTAATTATCTGAGCTTTCATTCGTTTTTCTGTTTTTGTAATCATCTGCTAACCCAAGAATTGGTTATTCATTTTACAATAAAACCTTTGAAATAGCAATCCGTGTTAATTGAATAACTTTTAACTTTAATAGGCATTATCTTGCCAACTACGGTTTTTGTTGTATTTCAAATCCTGCAATACCGACGATTTTACACCAATGGAAAAGGTATAACTTTGTCGGGTTCCAAAAGGTACCAAGCTTAATGTAGCTACCCAGCAATGCAAATCGCGCGATAAGTTAAAATTGGTTGTAGAAAAATCTTTGGCCTCAAAATCCCAACCCGACCGGAAACCTATCTTCCATTTCGGAGTCAGGCTAAAATCACCCGAAAAGCCCATTGCCTGAGTTATTACCGAAACTAACGCTGGTTTTGAATAGGTTAAAGAATAATCCACCCGAAGGTTCCACGGAATTTTAAAATAATCGTAACCATAATAATCGTGAGAATGTCCAATGGCTGCATGTTGTTCCTCGTGTTCTGGCATTTCTGCCTCGTGGGTTGGGGTTCCTTCGGTTTTTGAATCCCCACCTGAAAGCGATTGCGAATTAAAGCTATACCCTGTAGATATTCTAGCGCTGGTTAAACGGAAAGGTTGTCCCGGGTAATGCTTGAAATGAAACTCATTAATAGTTTGCCCTGAAGAATCATCAATGGCATATAAATTTCCGGTGGCTGACATATTAATAGATAGGGATTTAAATAAAGTAGTCCGGGCCGACATGCTTATGGGGGCCCAATTGAACTCGTCGGCCATCATATTGTAGGAGGTTGAAAAACTTAACGATTCCAATAACTTCACCTTGGTTTCTCCGGTGACTGTATCTTTTTTATTTGCCACCTTCATTTCCACATTGTTATTCAACGAGAAACTAACCACACCCGATTTGCCAGCACCGGGAACCCCAAATATTCCATCTTTATAGGGCGAATAATACACATTTTTTGTAGTGTCTTTTGACGTCGGGTCTAAAAAGTAATATCCCCATTTGCTCTCCTGAAAGTCGGGCCGGTAACTTACCGAAACGGATGGTGTAGCCACATGACGGATGGCTTTGATATATTTGCTTTTAAATTGGAACATCCCATAAATAGTGGTCCCTAAACCAAGGCTATAGCTGTAATCGTAAACATTATAAAAACCCTTTTGCTTTTGATATAAAACCGTATCGCGGGCCTTACCATCATTTACATATTGTGCAGCTGTTTTAAACGAGCGATCAAAATAAATACGATCGGTAAAATTTATACTGGGCGAAAGATTAAAGTATTTCAACACTTTAACAGAAGTGCTCAAAGGAATGCTGTGCTGTGAACCGTTTTTAAACAATTCGCGGGCTGCTTTTGTAAATACCACCGAATCGGGTGCCGATAAAGAATTCTTAATATTCCCTGTATAAGTAATTCCAATATTCTCGTACCATTTAGCCTTACCTACAGCTACTTTCCGGCGGAACGGGAAGATCCGGCTCATGTTCACCGTAGCCTGGGGCAGGGAACTAAAAGTCATAATTTTCGTATTTGTATTTTGTGAATGGTTCACATTCATTGACATACTAAATGGGGTATTTGCAAAAGTTTTCCGGTACGAGATGCTTGAACTTGTAGTATTTGTTTGGTAATCTTCGATGGTGGTTGAATTGTATTTGTTGTTATCCATGGAACTGAAATTTACACTGGCGCTGAAGTTACTGTTGGGTCTTGCTTTGGCATCTTGCGTATGTGTCCATTGGATGCTGTATTGGTTATTCTCCACATATTCTAAGGTTCCGGGCTCACCGACCACTACTTTGGAATAGGCTATATTTACATTCCCCCCAAATTTATACCTCATTTTATATTTGCTTTGCGCGTTTATTTGCCACGATCCCAAGGAATAGATGTCGCCCTGTAATGTAAGATCCACATAGTCGCTGATGGCAAAATAATACCCCCCATTGCGCAGGAAGAAACCCCGGGAGTTTTCTTCACCAAATTTTGGAATGATAAAACCCGATGCCCGCTCCTTGGTAGATGGAAAAAAACCAAAGGGAACCATGATGGGATACAGTGGGATATCTTCAATCACCAAATAGGAAAAGCTGGCTATAATAGCCTTATCCGGGATTACTTTACCTCTTGAAAGCCACAAATAAAAATGGGGGTCTTCCAATTCACAGGTGGAATATTTCCCCCGGTAAAGATTTATTTGGTCATTGGGTTCTTTCTTGGTTTGTTGGCTATGCAAATAACCTTCTTCCTGTTCGGTATATAAACCTTTGATAAAGCCTTTTTCGGTTTTGACATTGTAGGTAATGGTTTTGGCCTGCATGGTTTCGCTTCCCTGGGTAAATACCGGTTGGCCTGCAATATTTCCGACGCTATCGGGCAAACCTTCGGCATATAAAATATTTTCCTCCATATCTACCTCAATATAGGCAGCTTTTAGAACGATATCTTCATAGTTGATTTCCGCATCTCCAAATAAAAACACTTTTTTTCCATCGATGGAATAGATGGTCGAATCTTTGGCATTGTATGTGACATTATCCGAAAAAACATCGCTGGGCCTCTTTTTTGTGGGAACTGTATCCTCACCGTTACCATATTTCAATGAATCAAGAACGAATCCATGAGCTTTAAGAGTAGTATCATTTGTGGAGCCAGAAACCGAATCCAGAAGATGGGTATTAAGGGTATCCTGAAAAATAGAATCTTTTTTAATAATTTCATCATCAACAACTTGGCAATAACCTGTTGAATAGAAAATTAAAGGTAAAATGAGTCCTGCAATTAGGCTTTTTGTTTTCAATTCAGATATAATATGCTATTTTTGTACAACTTGTTTTTAACTTAAAAAAATGCGCCTCAAAACTAATGAATTTTTAAAGCCCCGGGAGTTATGAAAAGAAAAATTCTAATAGTTCTGCTATTGGCTCTGGGTTTTATGCCTAGTCAAGGAAATGCTCCCGGCAAAATAAAAAAGAAAAAAATTATTGTTTTGGATGCCGGACATGGCGGTAAAGATACCGGAGCCTTGGGGAAGAAGGCAAAAGAAAAAGACATTGTTTTATCCATCGCAATAAAAGTTGGTCAGTACATTGAGAAAAATTTACCGGATGTACAGGTCATTTATACCCGAAAAACCGATGTTTTTATTCCCCTCGACGAAAGGGCGGAAATTGCAAACAAGAATAATGCCGATCTTTTCATCTCCATACATGCCAACTCAAACAAGAGCAACAAACCTGTCGGAACCGAAACCTATACCATGGGGCTTCATAAGACTCAAGGAAACCTGGAAGTAGCTCAAAAAGAAAACTCGGTCATTGTTTTAGAAGATAATTACCAGTCTAAATATGAAGGCTTTGACCCAAATGTTGCGGAATCGTACATCATCTTTTCTATGATGCAAAATATATTTCTTGAACAGAGTTTGAATCTGGCTGCAAATGTCCAGAGTGAGTTCAAAGAAAAGGCTTTACGGCAGGATCGGGGTGTGAAACAGGCAGGTTTTCTGGTACTTTGGCATACCACCATGCCCAGTGTTTTAGTCGAAGTGGGCTTTGTTTCTCATCCGGAGGAAGAAAAGTACCTGCTTTCCGAGCCAGGGCAGGATCATATTTCATCGGCCATTTACCGGGCTATCAAACAGTATCTGGCGGAGCTTGAAAAACAGGAGGCCGAATTGGATTCTGGTTTGGAAACTCTATCCTATTCAACTGAAAAAAGTCAGGCTAAAGATTCTTTAAACCTTCAAGGAGATGAATCAATCACCTTTCGGCTGCAAATAACCTCTTCCACCAAAAAAGTGATGCCCAACCACCCTATCTTTAAAGGGTTCAATGATGTTTTTGAATTTTACGAGAATAATACTTATAAATACGCGATTGGAAAATCGACCAACTATGATGAGGTAAAGAAATTGCAACAATCGGTTAAGAATGATTTTCCCGGAGCTTTTATCATTGCTTTTAAAAACAATCAAAAAGTCGATTTAAAACAAGTCCTCACCCCTTAAATGTACTAGCCATGAAAAATTCAACATATATTAAAATAGGATTGGTAGCCACCTTTTCCATTGTTGCCCTTATATGGGGAGTAAACTTTTTAAAAGGAAAAGGAACCTTTGACACCGATGATTTATATTATGTGGTTTACAACCGCATTGATGGATTGGCTGTTAATAATCCGGTGTTGATCAATGGATTTAAGGTAGGTCAGGTTCGCAACATTCACTTTAGTAGCGATAAAAGAGGGCACCTGGTAGTTGAAATTGCTGTAAAAAAGGAATATAGGTTCAATAAAAATGCTGTAGCCCGGATTTTCAGCAGCGATTTAATGGGTACCAAAGCCATTGATTTGCAGATGGGTAACGATACCGCCTTGCATCTGCCTGGCGATACCCTGATCCCCGATTTTGAGGGAAGCATCCAGGAAATGGTGAGCATTCAAATGTTGCCATTAAAGAGCAAAGCTGAAAACCTGATGAAAGAGATGGAAGACGCCATTGAAATTGTGAAATTCATTTTTAATGAAGAAACCCAGGAAAACATCACCAGCAGTTTTAAAAACATTAAAGCAACTTTTTCAAATCTGGAAAAATCATCTTCAAACCTTGATTCTATTGTTGTTGGGGGAAAAGGTAAATTTGAAAACATTCTTAAAAATGTGGAATCTATTTCGTCAAACCTGAAAAACAACAACCAGCAGTTGACTAACTTGATAAATAATCTGGAAATCATTAGCGATTCCTTGGCCAAGGCAGATGTAAAAAAAGTGATGGATAAAACCTTTGACGTGATGGTTCAATTAGATACCATAACCCACAAAATAAATAATGGCGAAGGAAGCCTGGGTTTGCTTATAAACAACGACACCCTTTATACGAACCTTGAAGATGTTTCATACAATTTAAACCGCCTGGTGGAAGATTTACGGATGAACCCCAAGAAATACGTTCATTTTTCAGCCATGAACTTTGGAAAAACCGTTTATATGGATCAGAACCCGGAGGAGGTCCGCAAACAAAAACAGAAAATTATTTATAAAATCCAGATTAAGACATCAAATACGCCCATTGCTTTGATCCCAGAGAATTTTAATGGGTTAAAGAATGTGGAAGAAGCCATGGTTGGAGGGACATATATATATTTTATCGGAAAAAAGAAAAACCTGGAAAATGCCCGATCATATCTCAAAGAGGTAATGGTTTTCTTTCCGGAATCTTTTATTGTTGAAATTATGGGCGGATCCTATACACGGGTTTATTAACTTTTAATTTATCATAATTAATTAATGCAATAAATCAAAAAGGTAACTCCGTTTAGTAGGTTCTTTATCAATATATTAATGCAAGGGTATTTTTAAATTATTGATTTTCAATAAAATAAAAAAAATATTTTTTTTACTTCATTAAGAAATTGATTTCGAAAAGCATATACAATATTTTTAAAAGTCAATAGTATTTTTATTTTTTTTTTACTTTTTTTTTCACAAAATTGCTTCACGATTTAGGGGAATCAATA